>Ga0115844_100624_pt1 | contig 10394 bp, 10 predicted proteins | sample InSIn1gowninarea_FD_83858 | JGI IMG/M metagenome (GOLD analysis project Ga0115844, IMG submission 83858) | reverse complement strand
TTTATAGTCATAAATCTATCCAAGATGAGAAAGAAATTCAACTTGTAGAAAAACTAGGTGAAATTTAGATTTTTGAGCAAACTGGTTCTATGCATAGCGCCACCTACCAGGTGCGTAGCGCCACTTCTCAGCTGATTTTGGAGGTCTTCCCCTTAGCCAAATTGAGTCCAAGAGAGCTCATTGGAAATTTATTCTTGTCTAGTTTCTGGAACTGCTTTAATTTTTTCATTTGGAGGTCAATTCCCCCCTCAAATGTGGAATCTCCCAAAGTTTCTTCTTGTGTGCCCAAAAAGAGGTAGACAGGTCATTTTTTGATGGTTTTTTGACCTTTAGGTGACCAAGATTTGCTCCAAAATTGCTAAAAATTTGAGGGATTTATGTTCTCATCATGCTGAATCCAAATATACAAACCATTTCTCCAAAAAGTCATCCAGTCAAAAGCGTAGCGCCAATTGCGCTACACACCTAATGCAATGTTTTGTGTTGGAAATTTTCAAAATTTCAAAATGACAAAAACTCACCAAAACTTGCCTATTTTTGGCACAAGGCAGTCTTGTTACATAAAAATTTGTCACCATGACTATTTGCAGTCAGTATGGGTCCCTCGACAACCATACTATCCTCCTTGGCAAGTCTTATACCTCTGCTCCTCATGTCAAACTCCAAAAAAGAGAGAAATTCTTTGAAAAATCAATATAACTCTGGTTCCGCACTTTCTCTTACTCTTACCTGTGGTCCCGCACCTCAAGTTCATAATACCTGTGTACTTGTACACTCTGTCTGTAAAGGGGCGGGTGCGTATCCCTGTAAAAGTCAAAAGACGCAAATTTTACTTCAAAAAACTTACTTGTGGTCGATTCTAGAGCATTCTAGAAGATGGTTTGACATGGATTGAGCGCCTCCAGATGGTTCATGCATCCTAATGAAAGAGGAACTAATCCCATGAAGAGGGGAGCTATCCCTTTGAATAAGGAGCTTATCCCTTTGATGGTGGACCTACTAACTTCCTCCAAAGCATTATAAATAAAGGCATTTGGCCAGAGGAAAAGGAGGTTGAAAGCTGAACATTCCTAAGGGTAGATGTTGTTGAAATTAGGACTCCCTTATTGAGCTTGAGAGGAGAGATCACATACCTTTCTTAGCTTCATTTGGAAGTGGGTGAGCTGATCAAAGTAGAGGAGAACTCTTGCTGGACCCTGGGAGGGACCTGCACAACACCAAGGCATTGGTTGTAAGGTTTCTCTTGTTTCAAGTTAATACAATTAAGTTCATTTTTCTCAACAAGTTGTTATACATAATTTGTTTCATAAAATCCTTGGTCTTTACGATGAATATGTTTTATTATATTAGTTATTCAGGTGCTATGTAATTGTTTGCTTGTTTGTGTATGCAGGCTTCAAGGAGAGGAGCTCATCTGAATCGAAGAGACTTGGCTGCTACAAACCTGTGCTGGACTAAAGGTAAGCCTTAAACACCTGGTTGCTTCTATTTTAAATGCATATTTAGGGAAAGATAGTGCTTGACTGTTTTGTTTGTCACTAGAAAAGCCTTAATTTCTAGGGAGGTTGGTCTTGTCTGCAAGATTGACTCTTTCTGCATGACAAAATGGCGACTCCAGTTGGTCTTACGCTATGTCAGCGGTCGTTTCATCGATTTTTCGAGTAATAAAGTTTCCACATAACGGAAAAATCGTAAGAGTAGACCAGCTGGCTTATTTTTCATCCGACCCAGCCTCTTCAGAGAGTATTTAGCATGTTGGTAAGACGGTTATCCCATATAAGGATGTTGGAGTAGGACTAGTTAAAGATGTTGGTTTACTGGGAACTTTTCCTTTTCCTCCAATCAACGCATCGTCTTCATTTGCATCCATTCATATGATTACATCAGACACCATTGTTTATGATGATCCTTGGATCATTCCTTCTAAATCTGAGATAGACTCATTTGGTGATGCTATGCCTTTGAGTCCATATGAAGTTGCCTATCAAGCTGTGCAATCATTTACCGACTCTTTTTCAACCAAAATTGACTTAATGAATGTAGTCCGTGAGGAATCACTTTTCACATCAACCTCAGAGTTAATCACGTTTCCCGAACTTGTTCAATCTGACGAACAACTTCGTGAAGTCCTGTGTGTAGATGATTTACCATGGGACGATCTCCATCACAGATCTTCATTTTTACCTGAGAATGATCGTTTTGAAAATGATTTTTCATCAATTTTTACAGCTGAATATGTCAAGGAAGCTCAGAATCCCATGAAACATCCTGATTTAGAGTTGAATTTGGGAAACATTTCTCAAACTATTCTTATCGACATTTCGGTTAAGCCCGAAATTGTTGAGAACATTCATATAGGTGCCTCGTGTACATATGACAAAATTCAAATATACGAGGCCCTATTTCAAGAATTTCGTGACGTGTTTGCCTGGTCCTATGAGGAAATGCTAGGAATTGATCCCGCGATTGTTGTTCATGAGATTAAGACTTACCTGGACGCTAAACCCGTCCGGCAACGTTTGCGTCAGATTCACCCAAGAAAAGCTGCTGCAATTAAAGCAGAAGTTGAAAAATTACTCAAAGCAGGGTTCATTTATCCGATCTCGTTAACGGATTGGGTATCGAATATTGTTCTGGTTAACAAAAAGCAGGGAACAATAAGAATATGCATCAATTATAGGGACATTAATCAAGCCTGTCCAAAGGACAACTATCTAACTCCTTATATCGATCAAATCATTGATGATTGTGCCGGCAACGAAATATTCTCTTTTATGGATGGATTTTCCGGATACAATCAAATCAATATTCTACCTGTCGATCAACCAAAAATGGTTTTCATTTGTCCATGGGGGACATTTGCTTATTGTAAATTTCCTTTTGGGCTCAAGAATGCCAGAGCAACTTTTCAACGGGCCATGTCTTATGCATTTCATGACATCAAACACATTGTGCAACCGTATCTCGATGATTTGCCTACTCATTCATTACATCGAGTTGATCACCTTGTCCATTTACGAGCAATCTTTATGAGGTGTAGGCATTATCAGATTCAGTTGAATCCCCACAAATGTGTTTTCTGTATAGAAACAGGTCGATTGCTGGGATTTGTAGTTTCGAAAGCTGGCATTCGCGTCGATCCCTCGAAGGTTGAAGCTATTGTCAAATTTCCTCCTCCTTCGAGTCTTCGCCAACTCCAAAGTTTGCAGGGGAAAGAAAACTTTTTACGACGATTCATTCCTAACTACGCGGAGGTTACAAAGGGTTTTACCCAGTTGTTGAAGCAGAATATTCCATTCTATTGGGATAAGATAACTCAGAAATCTTTCGATGCACTTAAACATGCATTGACCCATGCGCCGTTACTGCATCCTCCCAACTACAACCAGGATTACTTCTTGTACCTCGTCGCCTCTCATTCCACCATCGAGATGGTCTTAGTTCAGGAAGATGAATTCGGAACTGAACATGTGATATATTACCTTAGTAGAACTTTAAATCCTACTGAGCTAAAATACTCACATGTGGAGAAATTGGCATTGGCAGCTGTTCAAGCTGTCTAACGTTTTCGTCACTACATTTTACTACATAAAACTACAGTCATTTCGGATTGCAACCCTATGATTTACATTTTGACTAAACAATTGCTAGGGGGCAAGTACTCTAAATGGATCGTTATCTTGCAAGAGTTCGACTTGGAGTTTGAAAAATCTAAGTTTAAGAAATCTTTAGTCTTTGCAGAGTTAATGTGTGACTTCCCGCGTACTGATACGGAAACTATGGCGGAGGAGCCCATTGCAGACGAATCCTTGTTTCTAAACAGTACTTCATATCCATGGTATGGAGATATCATTGTTTATCTCCGGACCCAATCCTTTTGGCCTGAAATTTCAAGATCCGAACGTCGAAAAATACGATTCCAGTCTGAACAATTCAAGATTATTGGAGATACTCTTTATCGCCGTGGGTGGACTCTGTTTTTCGCCGTTGTTTAACTCACGCAGAGGCTGAAAGGGTTCTAAATGACTGACACTCTGGAGCATGTGGCGGTCATATGTCTGGGTTTGCCATAGCCCAAAAGATATTGCGCGCTGGCTACTTTTGGCCGTCTTTGTTTAAAGATTGTATCACTGCTGTCCGAAAATGCCACAACTGCTAAATATTTGATCGAAAGATGCGCGCTCCACCTGCTCCTCTCCACCCTATAATTGCCGCTGGTCCTTTTGCCAAATGGGGTATCGATTTTATTACATGTAACCCTCACTCGGCCGGGGGGCATGCGTATATCATCCTTGCGGTAGATTATTTTACCAAGTGGGCCGAGGCGATGCCTACATTTGACGCAGATGGCAAAATAACTGCAATTTTTGTGTTCAATCATATAATTGCTAGGTTTGGTGTCCCACAAGCGATAATCACTGATCATGGGCATCATTTTCGAAACGTTATGATGACTGAACTTACAGGCCAGCTTGGTTTACGTCACGATAGTTAAACTCCTTATTATCCACAAGCTAATGGTCTGGTTGAATCCATCAACAAAGTTTTAGTCATCATGATTCGACGAATCATCGGGACTCATCGATCGAACTGGCATAACATGTTATTTTCAGCGCTTTGGGCGTACCGAACCTCAGTAAAAACATCAACAGGGTTAACCCCTTTCCAACTAGTTTATGGTTTGGAAGCAGTGTTGCCCATTGAATGCGAAATCCCGTCACTGCAAATGGCTGTCGAATTACTTTCAGCTACTTCCAAAGAGGAAAAGAGTTTGTTATACTTAGCTCAATTAGATGAGAATCGACGTAATGTTGCATTGGCGATCGAGACTCACACAAAATGCATGAAAGCTCAGTATGATCGAAATGTCACTCCTCGAAATTTTTCGAAAGGAGATTTAGTCTTGGTGTACGATTAAGCTAATGATAAATTAGGAGCTGGAAAATTCGTTCCTATGTGGCATGGTCCCTATGTTGTCAAACGAAAGTTAGCAAAAGGGGCCTATGAATTGGTAGACTTTGATGGGGACTCTTTGGGTAAACCTAGAAATGGACTTTACTTAAAGAGGTATTATGCTTAAAGATGGATATGGAGATTTTTAGTTAGACTAGTTTTTCTTTCTAGCTGGTGTGTTTTCAGTTTAAACAGTGTGCTTAGCTTAGAAAGTGTGTTTTCATCATTATTCCTGCTTATTTTGGTTTTTCTCTTGATATTGCAGATGTCGATGCCTCTCCAAACATACATTGGTTTTGCTGATGGTGCTTGTCGCAACACATAATATTTCTTTCGTAGCTTGGGTTATCTATTCGCCCTCTGATGAGTTAGTATCTATGCATGGGGTGAGCCTCGGTCAAACAACTAACAACATTGCCGAATACAGTGCAGTGATTGAGTTATTGTTTGAATCTATTTCATTTGGGATTCGGAGTTTGATAGTGAGGTTAGTTTCTGAACTCGTTGTATTACAGCTTAATAGAGTGTTTGCCATTAGAAATCCAGTGTTATTAAGGTTATTTTTGAGAGTGCGTCTCTTGGAACGTGAATTTGATTATATTGAATATCAGCATATTCCGAGGTCTTTAAATACATTGGCAGATGCGATCGCTTCTCGAATGTTAAATAGACATTTGCAATGATCATACATGTAAATTTAAAACCATTTCATAACATGATTTACAAGATAAGCCGGTAATAATGATATATATATATATATATATATAGGAGTGTGTCAAAAATTACATCGTCCTCGATCATAGGTTGAAAAACAGCTTATGATCGGCAAAAATGATAAGTACAAAAAACCAAAATGTCACATGTGTCTACAAAACGACCATCCAATCACTGGTGATGATCTCTATATGACACCACTGTACGGGCCACCCTACATAAGAACCTCCTAAAAGGTCCTGGGACCCCGACTACATAGCGCTGAAGCCTAATTGGAATATCATCTATAGTAGTCTCCGGTATATATGCTGTCAGACGCTCTAGATGGCTTTCCAACTCAGCCAAAGTCTCTGTAGCCTCGTCCTGTGGGGCCGGTGCCGCTACAGCTGGTAGTCTCCTCTCGTAAGGCCATAGATTAGCTGGACGCCGTGGGCCTACATCTGCATTTTGAAAATTCTTACTATCAATTTTTGAGACGATATAAAACAAACAAAAATACTAGATAATTAAAAACTTGTGAAAAATGAGGTTACCTGTATCATCCCATTGCTCTCCCGGTGGAAGAACCATGTTTGGATCTCCACGAAAATCAACTCCGGCATAAGGAAAATTCTGTATAGAAAAGACCTAGTTTTCTAACCAGCGAAAGTACTCCGGGGTAAATCGAACGACCTCCGTCCCCTCATCAGGATGACGGGCCATAACCGCAACCCATCGCATCAATTTGGGCTCTCGAGGAAGCCCAACCTCAACAGTGAGCTGCTGTGGGATCAGCGTCGGAACCATCTCTAAGCCAAAACTCACAACTAAAGCCCCATAACTGAAAGTCTTTAGCTGTCCTTTTTTCGCTCTAATCAGTTGGCCTTTTATGTTGGCCAACACAGCATCACACCAGTTGAAAATGGTACCTCGATAGCAATTAACTGCCATCCGCATCTGGGATCCAATGGCAATGTGTAAAGCGGCAGCCCCGCAAAGTCTAGTAACTGTAAAGGCAATCACCATAAGTTCAGGACGGGATATAGTTTTAATATCTATCCCCTTCTCCTGAGTCTGAACGTTACACCACTCTAGTTGAAGACTATTGACAGACCGGCTACCTGGCCTAGTCCCGAACAGAGTCAAGTGTTCCCCTCTCTTGGGCAAACCAGTGACAAAATAGATATATGCCGGCCCCATCTCAAGTTGGTGTCCTCCAATGTAAAAACACTGGTCCTGAACGTTCCATCTCTCTACCAGCCACTCTAGAAAGCTCACTTGGGCCCTCATGCCAGGTATGGCCCAGTATTTATAAAGGCCGCATGCCTTCAAAGCATCAATTGATGGTTGATGATTAATGGACGCCAAATCAACATCCTCGTGCTCTCTCTCGTGCCAATCAAGCATGGTAAACAATCTACATGCAATAAAACATCTATTAGAATCCATAAAATTGAAAATCTTTGGTCCATTTTGGAGAATTTGGGGTTTGAAAACTCGTTGCGCGGGGTACACACCCCACCTTTAGGAATAGAGCGTAGGTATGCAGGTTCCCTGAAGGCAGGGTGCGGACCCCTGACATTTTTCTAACTGCGAAAATGTCAGGGTCCGCGGGTCCCTAGTGTTGCACCTGCGTACCCCAGTAGGCAGTTTTGAAAACCACAAAACCTCCCAAAAATAAAATCAGAGGCCTAAAAATGAATTCTAAACAGATGAAAATGAAGAGGAGGATGTTGTAGATTACCTGGAAGAGACAACATTCGATTTCGACGGTTGGATTCTCCGCAATGTCCACGGGAAGTTTCTTACCAAAAGCCCTTTTTCTCTCCTCAACAGTCAAATGGTAAAAATGAATTGGTAAAAGCCCTTTTTATGAGTTTTTTGGGTAAATAAATTGTTAATTTGTTTATTTTTCACCATGAAAAGGTATTTTTCAAAGTATTTTTATCTATTTTCAACAGGTCTAAGTAATGTGCTGGTTTTTGTGCAAGATAAAGGATTTTTCAGGGAAAATTCATCATTTTTTACAAACAAAAAAAATCAGAGTCATCTTTAAGCTCTTTTCTAACTCTCAAAATGTGAAAAGATTGTCGAGTTTTTCTTTTTTAGCTCGTTAAAATGGAATTAAAAATATGGTCCTCTTACAGCCCTTTTTCTGACCGAAAAAACATGAAAAGATTGCCGGATTTTTGTCGTTTCAAATTCGATATTGGAAATAAAATGACGTGTCCTTGATCGCTTTCTACTTTTCAGATCAGAGACACTACTTATGAAAGTATTCCTTGGTCGTAAAGATCAAGCGGTTCTCTCAAGTATTATTTTATACTTTTTCGGGCTTGGGAGACACAAATTTACCAAAAAGGACAACCATGGAGTTTTCTTAAGTTTTTTAGAGTCCCTAAAATTGAAAAACACCGAGTTTCTCCTATACTGGACTTGTTAAAATTTCATAGTAAAGGACTTGTTCGATTACAAACAGGAACGGACCACTCCTTCTTAGGGTTAGAATTTAAACTAAGTTGGACTCATCCAAAGGATGAGCTTATAATCAAGCAAATGTTATCCTCCTCAAGCTTGTTAAAAAATAAAGAGGTACTTGCCAGAAATGGTGGGGGAAAAGAGAGTAAAATGAGCTTGTTTGTTATACTTTGTCTTGGAAAAACCTTATCACCACTCTTGAACACGACACTATTTATTCACCTGGGTTGGGAAATCCTTTGCCTAACAGTTGATTAAACCACATTGAAAGTCTTCAGCTAGTTTCTGGGTATTAACTTTGGGTCAATTGTCACCAAACCATCTGTTGTGTCGTTATGTGTTCAAGAGGAGTCTTGTAAATAAGCCATTCATCTACAAAATATCTGTCATCCATCTTCGCCATCCCTGAGTTAGTCCTTACAGCTACATTTCTCAAACTTGACATATGATTTCGTGTTGAAAGCTTGCTTGCAATAGATCTCTTTCTATCGACTTCAACACCTTCTGTTAGAGTTAGTCTTTGCAGCCTTCCACCAGTGATCAAACATGCTCTTACAAAGTGGTTTTAGGGAGTCAAAGTCAAATTTTGTCATTTTAGTGAGTCTTCAAGTGAAATTTGGTCACTAGGTATTAGGTCTAGGATTTGTTTTCACTCCTTTCAAAGTTTTCCAAGTGTCGGTCCATGTCACCATTCAGCTGAGTGTACCATCATTCAAAAAGTTGTCATCATCATTTCAGGTTCCAATGGGTCATTTTACACCTTGTTCTGCTTCTGTTGTGCTTAGGTAAGGCTCATTTCCCTCTCCTAGGGTTTTTGTTTTTGAGCAAGACAAAATGAATTTGGAAAAGGTGAGAGAGGATTTTGTCCACCATTGGCCAAGGAAGAAAAACACCCTTCACTTTTTACACAGGTGTCATGGTTTTAGAGAAATGTCAAAAATACAAGTTGCCTCAGGAGAGTTAATGCACCTCAGTAGTGTCCTTGGGAAAATTAAGACTTCTACCAGATTAGTTGGCAAAATGATTTTACTGATGTGTCAAATTGTAACTAGACACAAATATCTTTCCAATGAGCTATCATGAGCTCAATTTGGAGTTGAGGAAGACCTTCAAATGTTGACTCCAATAACACTCTGCATTTTGGCAGCCTCATTTTGCAAATTACCAGTCTTGGGAGATTGGACTTTTGACAGGGAAAATGAAATCGAAATTAGAAAATGCAAGATGTTCTGGAAAGTAGACTCAATAAGCTTTCCAATGCGCTATCACATGCCCAATTTGGACTTTAGGAATGCCTCCAAAAGTGGTATGAAAAATGGAACTACGCACCAAATTTCGGTGCTATGCATAGAAGTGGCGCTACGCACTTGGGTTTTTCCTGCAGTATAATTTTGAACTAGCGCTACGCACCAAAGTTTGGCGCTACGCATATAAGTGGCACTACTGACCTCGATTTTTCCTACAGTGTAATTTTGAACTAGCCCTATGCACCAGGGCGAGTGCGCTAAGAACCTTGCAATTAGGCTTCAGATCATTGCAAATTGCATCAATTCAACTTAAAACTTCTCCATTGCATTTTTTCAAGTAAGTAACAACATCATTCTTGATGAAAAGAGATTGTTTCATCAATCTTGGGTTATTTTGTCTTTAAAAAGGTCAAACCATAGTTTCAATAAACTATCTCCTCTATTTTGATTATGGCTGTCTTATATCATATATTTACTTTTCCCTAAACCCATCCCCTCATATATTATTCCCAAAGCATCATTCCCTCATACATTTTTCCCAAACCCTACACTATTCCCAAACCCTATACATTCTCCCCAAACCATACAAGCCCTACTCACATCACCAAACCCTACCCACTCTCCCTAAAACCCTCCTCATCCTTATATTGCATATTTTGTTATGCGTCATATAGTGATATGACATGTGGCGAAGCATTTTCTTGTCTCTATTCGCCTTCTCAAGCAGCATCTCAAGGTGTATGTTTACCCTCTCAAGCCAAGTTTCTGGTCATTCTCAATCTCTTTCTCAGTGGAGTCAAAGAGACAAGGTCCTCTTTGTCATTTTTCCTCTTCAGTTTCAACATTTCAAGTTCCATTAGGCTTTGATTATCCTCCAACTATTTGTTCTCTTTCTTGTTCATTATCTATATCATCCTCGTGCATCTTCTCTTTGCCTTTGCTTTGTTGCTTATGTCTCTACATGGAACCATCACTAAGTGTCTCTTTCCATTGTTCTCCTTTGGTTTTAAAAAATGTGGTTGT
>Ga0115844_100623_pt1 | contig 10400 bp, 15 predicted proteins | sample InSIn1gowninarea_FD_83858 | JGI IMG/M metagenome (GOLD analysis project Ga0115844, IMG submission 83858) | reverse complement strand
ACAGAAAGTATCCCGTTGAAGCCTGGGGACATTAAAATAGGAAATACTTTACGTGGTTTAATACTGATAAAGCAATGAGCTACAAAGGACCAAATATCTTGGTTTTGCTTTTGGGCCTTACGGTTGTAACAATTGTATGGGTATTAGATAAGATTTACGACTTTATACTTTTCGTTCGTGATAAATTCTTTCCGTACAGGAGTGAGGGTTCGGGGAAGTTTTCGGAGGAGTGAGGAGTAAGCTTTATTAAAATGAGGATATAAAAGGTACACATTTACAAATCAAACATTCCTATTATTCACGTTGAGTTTAAATATTTAAAATGTATCTTTTGTTCCATTTCTACTTGAAAACTAATGAAATGGAACAAAAAGGTGCATATATTAGTAAGCTGTAATGCTTCTATAATGAACTATAAATATGTTTACGTATCCAAACTGGACCTTTTTCGTTCATGAAAATATATTTTTTTAAAAAATAAAAATTTAAGGACTATGGCCGACAATATTGACTGGACGGTGATAGATAAATTTAGGAAGCAAATCGGGGCAGTTGGGTTTATTGGCGATAAAGCGGCTGTAGTAGCAGCTTTTTATGATGATTACGATGGTAACAAGGACGGCAAAGTAGGCTGGGGTGAACGGATTGTAGGAAAATTGTCTCCGTTGTCATTACACGGGTCGGCAATTACTGAGGTTGCAATGCAAGCTCGCGTTGAGATGGATGTTGTTATGCGTGACCCGTCATTCCAAAGCGTCGCTGTGGATTTGTTCCTCAACTTTGCCAAGGGTCTTATCTTGGACGGTATTTATGCCGTTTATTTCAGCCAGGGAGTTAGTGCCATTGCCAAACCAATTGCCGGACGGCTGGTTAGCAATATCGTAGTGCAATTCTCTATCCGCAAAGGAATGGAAGGCGCAGTTAAAAAAGCTTATAATGAAGTTGTAAGGTAAGTATCCCTTATTAGCGTTCCTATGCCCGCCAATGCAGCGTCTTATGCCCCTACAACGCTACCCCATATAGGACAGGCAAACTATCTTTCCGCTAATCTTTTTTGCCCTTAAAACCAAGGCTATTTTATGGTGACAAGTATTAAGATACCTGCAAACATGTTCAAATCAATAGAAGTAAAAGTCGATAAAACAAAACTTAACTTGCCAATCGATATAGCTATTTTCAATTCAGATGAAAAGAAAGGTTCTGTTTTATTAACAAAAGAAAAGGCAATGGAACTTGCGAAATTCCTCCAGCAGCAAGTTGACGGCCTATAACTCTACACGATTAAAGGTTTAATACTTACCAAGCCATGATGCTAGACAATGACCTGAAGCCCTGGAAGGAACCTAATATCATTGTAAAGATGATAGGCATTACCGCTGTTATTCTTGTTTGGGTGATTGAGGGCGGCTTTGATCTGTTTTTGAAGGTTTGGGATAAGATTTTGCCGGATGAGGAATCTGATAAAAAGATGTGGTGGGATAAGTGAGCGGCCGGCCGTTCTCCATATTTTATTCATGATTGCGTAAAATGGTACTTTTCCCGCGGTATAAAACAAAGAAACTTCCTATTACCCTCAATACAACAAACACTGTTGCAAAGACTGTATACCATGCTTCAAAGTACGCCTTCTCAAACTTTTGCTCTACCTCTGATCTTACTACAACTGATCTCATGGTAAGTTATTGCAACAATATAAATAATTGTTTATATTAGTACTAAGCAAAAGTTATATCAGATATGAGTGACTTTAAACACAAAATAGATTTTGGAAGTGCTAGGTTTTTGCGTTTACCGCTGGTTATCAAAAAGAACTTTCTGAAATTAGAAAATTTCAGAAAGGAAACGAACATGCCAGCCATAAATCATCCTGATAATCGATCAACAATTGCTCTTTTAATAATAAATAATAGAGAATTTTGGGGTGCAAACAAGGCAACTGCGGGGATAACCGATAAAATGAAAGATGACCTGAAAGCGTTGTTGAAAGATGAAAATAGCAGGTCTGCCCACTCTGTTGTCTTAACTCATGCTGAAGTTGATGCAATAGTAGCCGCCCACTATAAAAATATGAATGCAGATAGCGCAGAAATGTACGTAGATAGAAAACTTTGCGGTTTTTGTGCCGGAAAGGATTTTAATGCGGGGTCGTTAAGACGACTTTTGCCATTATTAAGTTTACAAATATTAAAGGTTTATACACCTGATGAAAATGGAAATATAACAGAAGTGACCTTGAAAACAGATAGAACTTTCGTTAGTCATATTTTTTTATAAATCAAAGAACTAACGTTCATTCATGAAATTTCCTTTTCTACATTGAAGCCAAGCCCAAGCAGAAAATTAATTTCAAAAGGACTGCAATTCCTTGAAAATAACTATAAAGATTATTATTTTGTCCGAGTTTATTCACCCTATCGAAGTTAAAAATGAAGCTATTTCTACGCTTGGTCGTAATATTTACAATTACGTCTTTCACACCAAAATACAATCCCTACAGTTTTCCAAAGGTTGCCAGTTATAAGGAATTGTCAATTATAACTCAAGTCGACACTTTAGAAAATGGCATGGTAAGGGTTTACTTTGAACCGGTGACAAAAAGATTAGCGATTAAGCCGGGCGACATGCATGTTGGCGATACTATCCGGGGATTAATATTAGCAAAACCGTAAACACCTGTGTATGACTATTGAAGACTTTCTTACAACGATGCTTGTAAAGAACCCTGGAGAAGCAACCAACTTAGTTAATTCCGGTGACGTGAAAATTAATAATCAACTCGCTATACCTCACGCCGACGTGCGGGAAACGGACATTGTAGAAGTGACGACAGGCGCTAGGACGGTAAAATTTGTCGGGGCCGGATCCATCGCTACCAGGGAGAAACAAAACGGTTTTTCGTGATCACATAGCCCCATTTAACGGAATAATTGTTTCTTTGATGATCATAACAAGTTATCCATGACTTTCCTCGAGGCACAGCAAACAGCAAAGAAGTATGACGTCCTGCTTGGCCAAATTTCATTGTCAGGTGAGGCAATTACAGCAATCGTTATACAAGACGGTGTGCATGGTTACCAACCTTTTGCCTTCTACTATAAAGGCACATCTTCTGCCGTTGGACTCGATCCGCTTGAATGGTACAAAGATCGACCATTGTCGGGTAAACGTCGGAGCTTTAAGGTTTATGAGCCAAACGTTGGAGGGTTACCCTGGAGCATTGTCAGTTTAGGTGATGTCATAGTTCAAAGCAAAGAGGAATGGATGTTTGGCAAAACTCTAAAGGACGTTAAGCCTTACCTTATCGAAAAGAAAGTTACTATTTCAGACACGGTTTATTAGTGATGGATTAATTGGCCGTCATAACGAAATCTTGTCCTGATCTATATTATTTGCCTCTTTTACAATGTTTTTAATTATGTCAGGACTCACTCCTTGTTTTTCAGCCACAAGTTATTTATGTTAGATGTAAATATTTCTAATGGAAGAAAACCAGCCGACAACTAAAAGCGCAAATTTCGGAATAAAAGATTTCGGTTCTTACATTCCAATCCTTTCTGCAGCAATTGTAAGTTTCTCTTTACTGAAATTATCGCTGTATTATAAAGCCTTCAACTTGCCAATTAGTAATTTTATTTCATTAGGTGAATTAGGTATATTAATCTCTGACGATATTTTTTTATTTATCTTTTATGTTTCGGTCCCTATAATCTTAATATATGCTGTAGTAAGAGGTATTTTACCAGAAACCCCAAAAGACATTATTATCCATGACCCCCAACCGATCCTGTTTGGCCAAAGAGAATTGCTTTTTTTAAAAAAGACACAGAAGAGCCGGAAAAAAATGAATTTATTTATTATTTCTATGGTGGCGGTTTTTTATGGGATATTTCTTTTTATGACTATCAAAGACGGCATCACGACCACGTCTCTGACTGCGATCATTGGTTCCGCTTTTTTCGGTACAATCTTTTCAGTTTCGTCCAATACCGAAGGAATGATGAATAATAAGCTATTCTTTTCCGTACTAACTCTTTTAATAACGGTGTCAGTCGTAACCTACACAACGGAAAGTGAAACTTTCGAGGTCCGTTTTGAAGGAAAGTATAAGGGGACGACAATTTATAGAAAAGAGGCTGCTCCATTTATTTCCACCGACAATGACTTCTATATAGGAAAAACAGAAAAGTTCCTTTTTATTTATCACTTAGCTGAAAACCATACTACCGTCATTACAATGGAAGATGTTAAGCAGATTGATTTAAAAATTCACGAATAACTCCTGTTGACATTATTCACTTCTTCCCTCATTTTTTTTAATCCCTCATTCTCATGCCGTAAATACATGGATAATAATAATTGTGTCAATTAGTTGAGAGAGTAAACAGATTTATAAGCTTAATTCGTTCCGATGTTTTTAGCAGAAACAAAGAAACTTCCTATTAAACGCACCGCAACAAACAACACCGTTAATCCTGTAAACCACGTTTAAAAATAAGCCTTCACAAACATTTGCCCGGCTTCTAAGCCTGCTGCAATCGCTGCGATAAGATTAACGAGCGTTAACAAGATTAACCAGCCGAGGCACAAGTAGAAGATTAGTTTTAAGGCGGTTACCATAACAGGAAATAAAATTAATGTCGAGGAAGTGATTCAACACCATTATCCCCTAATAATTTAGGTTATTCTTCGGACTGTAGAAAATAAACAAACAGTTTTCAATTTTATGACTTAAAGTGTCTTAGCAATGGTTTTTACGTTTGCTGCTAACGAGATATGCAAGCAGCAAAATTATATTTTAATGTAGTAGGAAACCTTTCTGGAAATACCGTTGTTAATACTCAAAACAATTTCATTCAAATCAATCAATTAAAAATAACGCAGGAAGAATTAAAACAATTGAACTCGGAACAACTAAAAAAGGTTGAAGAATTATTAAAACACGTGGTAACTAATTAAGATTAGTACCAAAGTGTGCAGTTTTAAATTGAATAGTTTCAACAATGAAGAAAGGGTTTTTAAACAAACCTTTCTCAATCTTACTATAACTTATTCTTTTGGAAGATCCGGGTATTCTAAAAACAAGCTTTGCTTTATACACTTCAGGAATTAGTTTCATCAACTCAGGATTTAAAAGGTACAAATTTTTTAAATCAAACATTCCTATATTTAGTTGCGGATTGAAATATTTAAAATGTATCTTTTGTTCCATTTATGGTTGAAAATTAATGTTTTTTGGAACAAAAAGGTGCGTATATTAACACGTTGGCTGTCATTTTAGAGCAACTATAAATATTCTGTCAAATGAAATGGTGGGAACAGTTATTCTCCAGAGAGAATCCAAACTTGGGGCATACCTTTCTTAATGATTGGAAAACGGTTACCTTTCCATGTCGTACCTGTCATACTTTACTTACTTGTACTGACGATGGCAAAAAGGGTTTTCTATTAATGTGCCCTAATTGCAAACGTGTTGCCTATGTACCTCCTAATTACAAAGCACTAACAGAGAATAAGTCATTCTACATTGTATCGAGTGAAATAGTTTTAATTAAATACTTTATGCAATGGTTTTCGAACCATCCCTTATTTTCGGACTACTCCAACAACCAGCAGCAGTATATTCTTTCTGCCACTTGTGCATTATGTGGATTTGAGCTTGGAACTTCTGAAGAGGATATGAAAGCCTTTGAAACAGGACGGTGTCCTAAATGTTTGGGAACGAAGTATCAAGTTTTATTAGTTGAAATCCCTTTTGTTGTAAAAACAAATACTCAAGGTAGAGAAAGTTGCAAATGCCATCGCTGTAATGGCAAAGTGCGTAACAGTTCCGGTTATATCTTTTATTCCTACATAAATTTTTCTGATAAAAAGATACCCTATGTGCCGGGTATCAAGCTTCTTTGTAACTCATGTACGCATAAAATAATGACTTACGATTATTGGACTTACCTAACGAAAAAATATAGCGTACAGACGGATTTTATTCAGCTGAGAACTGGTGAAGGTCCCATCGAAGCCATTGACATAGGAATCATTGCTCACCTTCGAACAGTCCTTACGCCTGAAGAGGCTAAAAAGCTAGCGAAGAATTATGCAGAGTTATACTGGGAGCATGATGATATTACGCAGGCAGAAATGGTAGTTCATGAGGTGTGGGAAATGACTATAAAGAAGTGGAATGAATCCAAAGGTTGATTAAAAAACCACAGCCAACAGTGTGTTTATAAAATTGTGGCTGGACGTTAAGCATTCAACTTTAAATCACTATTTTGCTTTTGTGGTTAATTGAAACGGACGTTTTTCAATTGCCACAACTTCATAAACACTTTAACGTTAGCAACAAGCAGATTTACATTGACAAATAGGATAGCGAAAAATGAATAATGAATCTAAAAATAGTCGAAATATTCCATTGCCTATACAACGAGAAGTTAGACAGCGGTGTGGATTTGGTTGCGTGATTTGTGGCTTACCTTTGTATGAATATGAGCATATGGAAGGTTGGGCTAATGTTAAAAGACACGTTGCTGATGAAATAACATTATTATGTGACCAGCATCACAGAGAAAAAACGGGTGGACTTTTGCCTAGTGAAGCGGTTAGAAACGCAAATAACAATCCTTATAATTTAAGAAATAATATTTCGAAACCATATACTCTTCATTATAGTGGTAAAAAACCTAAGGCGAAAATAGGGCAACTTTTAATAGAAACTATTGACGAGGGGTGTGGTACTCAGTTTATTCCTTTATTGATAGACTTAATTCCAATAATTGGATTTGTCTTGACAGATGGACACTTTTTACTTAATCTTGTTATATTTGATGAATACAATCATGTTGTGTTAAATGTAGTAAATAATCAATTAGTTTATAAGGCTGATTTGTTCGATATACAGCTTGTCGGCAGAAAATTGACTATTCGTAAAGAACAAAGGAATGTACTTCTAGAAATTATTTTTGATACCCCAGATATTGTTATTATAAGTAAGGCAAATTTATTTGTTAATGGACTTCATTTGATAATTGACGAAGAAAAGATTGTTGTAAATAACAACAATATCGAATTTCATTTTCATAATTCTACGATTTCAGCTCCCGTGGGGATTTCGATTGGAGAATATAGAGGGCAAGCTGCTGCTATAGGTATGGAAAAAATAGATAGATATAAAAATACATAGTGCCTGTTGCTAACAGTGTGTTTATAAAATTGTGGCTGGACGTTAAGCATTCAACTTTAAATCGCTATTTTGCTTTTGTGGTTAATTGAAACTGACGTTTTCCAATTGCCACAACTTCATAAACACTTTACCGTTGTTCGTAATTCTATCCAAGACTGCTTATAATTAAAAAAATGTGATCTACACCATACAACTTAGATACATGATTTAAAGAATGAAAAACAACATGACTATAGGCTTCATTATACTAGGAGTATTATCATTAACCATAGGTGTTTGCATGTATTTCAATATCGTAAATACTAAACCTCTTTTTGTAAAGTGGTATGCAGTAGTAATCATGGCTATTGGAACAATACTCGTAGGTTATATAACTCTATCACAAGACAAAAGTTCTTCCAAAAAAACGGACGATATTTTAGAACACTCAATAACCACAGGTGTTAATCTCATTGATTTAAATAAAAAGTCTGATAGCTTAAGAGAAGAAAACGGTTGGTTAAGAATACAACTAGTCGATCTGGACACAAAGCTTTCAGAAAAAAATAAGACCATTCTTGAACTAACCCAACAAACAGCTGATTTATCAATAAGACTAGCAGAAAAAGCGAAAAGCATCTATGATTTAAATAAAGCGACCAAATTTCCGATACCGAATAGTGTCGTGTTAAGCTATTCAGTTCATTTCGCACTTAAAGAACCATTTCAAAAAGATGCAGACCAAATTTTGAATAAACGTTCTCAATTTAGCAACTCATCTAATCATAAATCAACTACTTACTTCAGCGTAGAACTCGAGCTTATTAAAGAAATTCTTGAATGGGATAGCAATTTTAATGAGTGGTTAGGGGTAAACTTTACTAAAGATTATAAAATCTCAAAAGATGGTGCGTCAAGCACATCAGCGATGGCGTATTCAAATTGGAGCTTTGGAAAGGTAACTCATGACATGAATAAAATGCTATTGTATAATCCAGTGGAAAGGAAGTTCGTGTTAACGATAAAAAATGCTCGTTTGTCAAAAGAAGTCTTAGGTAGTCCTTATCTTAATCAAAACTTGACAAACGCATCATTATTTGATTTAGATAACTCAACAATGATTTTCACTCAAATATTCCCCAAAAGATTTAAATCTATACAAATTACAAATTTTGAAGTTTCATCTCAGGAGTTAAACCTTGAATTTCCCTTGCTAAACAATACCGAGAACGATAGAACTTTCATTTGCCAAGTGAAGCGTCTATGAAGTCTAAAAATAGTGAACTACGCCTGACAGTGTGTTTATAAGATTGTGCCTGGACATCAAGCATTCACCTATAAATAATTATTTTGCTTTTGTGGTTAATTGAACCTGCCGTTTTTCAAATGCCACAACTTCACTTTAACATTAGTGGCCACTGGCAATAATTAAAGATTAAATTGCATTATTCCCTAATAATTTAGGTTATTATGTATGGGCAGATATTCATCTATACCAACGTTATTTGATGAATGCAAAACAGTAAGCATTTCATTTTTAAAGCAACATGGATACTTAAATCAAGACCAAAGGAAAACAGGTACAATAACCTGGAGCCGGGGCGAAGGTGCTTCTAAAAGAATTACAGGCAGTATAAGTATGGAAGTAAACACGTTGGCTGAAACGCCGTACATTGAACTTGATTATAAGAGTAATGACAGGCCAATTAATTACCGGCTTAATTTAGTTTTTATCCCTTCAAACATTGGTAAAGGCGTTGTGTGGTTTTTTATTTGCCCAAATACCGGGAAACGATGCAGGAAACTGTATTTAGCAGAAGGTTATTTTTTGCATCGTGAAGCGTTTAAAGGATGCTGTTATGAAAAACAAACGTACTCACATAAAAACAGGCAATTACACAGGCAGTTTGAATGTGTATTTGGTACTGATAAAGCTTATGAACAGATATACAGTAAGCATTTTAAAAAATACTATTCCGGTAGGCCTACAAAGCGATATTTAAAACTTAATAGGCAGATACAGCAAGCAGACAAAGTTGATGCAGGAGCATTTATGACACTGTTTAAAAGTTGAATTAAAGATTTCCCTTAACACTTGCAACGGTATTGCAAAAATATTTTTTAGGCAATAAGTAAAACAAAACCAGTACAATATTAGTTACTCTGTAATACCTGCAAAAAATGGCATTATTACACTTTTTGTTACCCTATTGTTACCCGTAATACTTGAAACTCAATACCAGTAAGAGTTTCAGCTACTTGTATTGTTCCAGTCTTGGGCACCCAATAACCCTTGTACTTCTTTGATTATCATTGATGTACAAGGGTTTATTTTTTTCAATCGTCCGGTTTTTTCCTCTTCTCCCGTTTATTCCATGACTATAAGCGACCAAGATGTCGAACACTTTCCTAAACCTGGTATGAGAATATAAACCTATCAACATAAGTAACCTGTCACGAACGAAAAATATACTCCGTAATTAAGCCATCTCCAAAATCCCCTTCCCATTTAAATGTTTCACTTCAACAGCTTCATCAACCTTCCCTTCCACCTTCGGTGGAATTAATTTATATACAACTGGTGTAACGATCCTTGATAATAATGTAGATGATATCAGTCCACCAATAAGCACCAAAGCAAGTGGAGAAATTAACGGGTTACTGCTAAGTGCAATCGGTAAAAGACCGCCAATGGCTGTTAGGCTTGTCAATACAATTGGTAAAAACCTAAGCTCACCTGTCTCTTTAATGGCGTCATCAAGACTTCGTCCTTCAGCTCTTAAGTGATTTGTAAAGTCGACGAGGAGAATAGAATTTTTTACTTCTATTCCTGCTAAACCAATGAAACCTATGATGGCAACAAACGACATCGGGTTACCTGTAAGCCACAACATAACCACACCACCTATTATTCCTAACGGGATAACAGATAGAACAATCAACGTGCTTTTAAATGTCTTAAACTCCAGGATCAACACCATGATGAAAAGAAATATGGTAGCAATAACAACCGTCATAAAACCGCCGCCAAAAGCATCTTTCTCGCTTTCTGCCTCACCTGCCAATTGCAACTGGTAACCTTCCGGCAAATTGAGTTGTTTTGATTTCTTCATAAAGGCTTCAGTCACTTGCTGTGTCTGCCTATTAAGTTTTAAATATCGCTTTGTAGGCCTACCGGAATAGTATTTTTTAAAATGCTTACTGTATATCTGTTCATAAGCTTTATCAGTACCAAATACAC
>Ga0115844_100343_pt2 | contig 10407 bp, 12 predicted proteins | sample InSIn1gowninarea_FD_83858 | JGI IMG/M metagenome (GOLD analysis project Ga0115844, IMG submission 83858) | reverse complement strand
ACACCCTCACCACCGGAAGTTCCTTAAGCAGGGTGCCCCATATTTCTTCAGTCCATCTTTTTAATCTTTCCACAGAGTATGTGCACCCACGTACCCTACCGACCAATACCTTCCGAGCTGTGTCCACCACGTCCGCCATTTGAGATTCTTCGCCAAGGGTAAGGTTGATGTCAGTATCAATTGCGCGGAGGCATCTGCCTTTCTTGAGCTTCTCCGTTCTTTTCCCAATAGGGAAATCCTTAAGGGATCTGCGGCACGGGTCAGAGGTACTTTGCTGTGCCGATCCAGTGGAACGGGCCGGAAGTGGCGGAGTATTGAAACAACCCAAGCGAATGGGAGAACAAGGGTTTGTATAGCTGGTTCCAGGGTCCAGTGAGAGAGGGGGGCGCAAAGTACCTTTGTTAGCTGACGGCATAAATGAAACGGTGGGAGGATTTGAAAACTGGGGAGGCAGAGTGGAAAGCGGAGAGGATGCCGGGAGAGGGTTTTGAAGCGGAGCATCAAATGATGGGGATGACTGTAGACAAGTACCCAGAAGGTGTAGGGTTGCCAGAGATAGGGGGGGACACTCGAAAGCAGGAGAGTCGGCAAAATGTTCTTCAGACAAAACCTTCTTACCCCGGGTCGACAAATGTGCATGAACAGAGGAGGCATCTGTCTCAGTTACCTATTCTTTACCCCAAGGATTTGCAGCCGGTCGATTTTCGTGTGCCCAGATGTCCTGGTTAGGCATGGGGTCCTCCTCATAGTCAACAAGGTCCTCCAGCCCCATGCTACCTGCCAAGACAGCGAAAAACCTGTTGCCGACCAGAGAACGACCGGCAGAGTATAATAATGCCTGTTGACGGGAATCTCGGAGGGAGGAGCGTCGTGGATCGGGAGCTCAGGGTAAAAACCGGAAGAAACGTCGGAGGAACGAGGTCACGGGAGCCTAACACTCCCGTCAAAGCTGCAAACTGTCAGTGTGAAAACCATGAAACCCCGTCGCCGCGAGTTAGGGTTTGGAACCGCCATGTTCGCCAGTCCAGAGCTCCCCGACAACCACTATCCATGTATCGTTCACAATCCAAGTCATCTTGTTGATGTGGAAAATTGAATTTCTCCATTTGACTAAGGCACAAGTCAAATGAAGCCTTTTCTTGCTACAATTTAACAACCATAATACTATTTAAATAGTTGGTCAATTAAATAACCACAATAGAATGCGACTAATAATTGAAGTTTATGTTGCTTTGCTAATTAATTGAATATTTGGCCAATTAGATATTGGGTCTTTGGAGGCTTGATACTTTTTTCTCATGTGACCGGGCCCATAACCATACAAACCAAATTACTGTATTCATGTGCTTCCATCTACAATACTAATGTGCCACATTATCTCCCCCTAAGACATCAATGGCTTGGTCATTAATCTCACATATCACTAGGACTAACATCAACCACATGATTGACGTCAATGCCAACACAATAATTCCAACAAATGAATGATTCGTAAACTACTGTGGATATTACACTGGAAAATTCATCATAACATATATACTAAAATACACTCAAAAATAAAATAAAAATATACACTATGAGGGCTAATTTTTCTTTATATTTTTTGTTATGTTAATTACTATGATATGCTTAAGAATGCAATGGGTAAAGTATGGAAAATAGAGAACAACGAAATAATACTCGCAAACTACAATGAGTACAACATATGATCTAGGAAACACTTTCAAAAGAAAACCAAGCTGGAAGGTGACGTTACTCTGTGCTCTCTTTCTTTCAATGGAAATGGATGCAAGAACATAGAAGTGAGGCATGTGGAAAATGGCTTCCTACAATACGCTAAACCTCTATGTTTAATTTCTATTTATCCACTCTCATATACTATATTCATCTGTGTTGTGGTGTGACGACAACTCCTTATTATTGTTTATATGCCTAAAATAATGAGGACTTCAATTTTGAATTTTGAAAATCTTCCCCAAATATGTAAATAAACCCCAAAATTGTGAAATAAGTCCTGAATAGTTGACGAATGCCATAAATCCAATCCATTTACGCTAATTTTATTTTTGAACCTTTATTGGGAAAATCCTCAAAATTCACCCATATCTCTCTTTTTATTATTTCATATAGGATATTATGGTACCCATTATTTATAAAATATCATTTGGAATCCTCCTGATCTTAATACACCTTCTTTTGTTAAATAATAGACATTTCATGATTCATGTTTACAACATTTTCTAAATCTAGATATCAGGGGTATGAAAACAAGGCTTAAATCAACACTTTGATATCTGATAGATCGATATCGCATGCTCTCTTTCCACACTAGACAAATTGCACACATGTTTTCATTACACATGGCTTTGCTGACATGTCACTTGAATTTCTTCTTTTCAAGTACTTGAAACCAACTTTTCCACTTGACATGCAACATTCAATTATCACTACCATGTCACCATCCTACAACGCTATCAAAATCATATCAGATGTTATCTCTTTGAAATGAAATATTATGATAAAAGGAAACACTAATATATGATATCACTCTACTTAATCACGATTAGTGTTAATAAATTTTGATTCAAACAAATAAATTGTGATTAGTAAAGAGATTAGGTAATCATTTCTTTCTACCGACAATTTCACATATTCTAGTGTTTTTTTCATAAATAAAGCGATTTCGAAATATCGAGGTACATAACACATTAAAATTCCATCTTCAAATGACCACCAAATATCCAATATCACCTTAATCATTTAATATTAGCATTGATCATGTTTTATTCAACTAATATATCATGATTAGAAGATAGGCTCTTAAGCAACCAATTTTCATTATAAATTCATGTTTTCTTGTGTTAGGTTTTTTAATTTTTCTATGAATAAATGAATATTGGTATCACTTACCATATGTATTACATATAACATGTGATCCCCGATATCTGATATCCCAATAGCAGGATATCAGGGTATCATAATTCATATGTTCTTTAAAATTTATATTAAGCATTTGATATTTCAATTTTGTTTAGTTTAATCCATGGATTAAGATTAATCACCAGGATGCTTTACAAAATGTGTTTTACCTTAAATTTACATTATGGAAGCTCTTTTTCAGTTCATGAATTTTATAAGGAAACAACATTACTCCATTATTAATAATAAATGGCTCACAAAGAACTTCAATATAGTTTATTATTTATCGAGAAGTTTTCCCACTTGTCATTTGAGGCTTTCCCATTTGAAGTTTAAGATAAATGTGTTCAAACAAGTTGTAGAACCCTACTTCACTAAAGTTGTCACTACAGTATGTCTCAAGCAACTTTGAACAAAAAAAATTCATTATCAAAGGGATTATATTTTTAATTGATCTTTTGGCTGAATTTTACAGATTGTTACATCATGGCCCATAATAAAGTTTTGAAACAACAAAAACATTAGCCATCCGAGGACCAAGAGTTAAACAATCCCAATTAATCCTTATTTTCATAAACGTCATTCAAAGTTACTCCCCTTAACAAGACATGAGCTGAAATTTATCAATTGATGGACGATGGGGACTTCTTAGACTATTCTTTTGAAGAAAAAGGCTCATTCAAGGATATTCAAAGGTCCAACTTGCACAAGGTAGTAGCCAGGACAACCTTGGTACCTGTTGTGGCCAGCAACAACCCCCCTTCTTATTTAGCGCTATCACTAATACTAAATAAGTGGGACCCTTATTCAAAAATTAAAAAAATCGATTAATGCTTATATTTCCTTTTTTTTAATAAAACTCACTATCATAAACTTAGGAGAATATCCTCAAAAATGTAAAAAGACTTAAGTTTTATGATAAGTTAGAATAAAATAATTCCTTAAAGCGTGTTGCATCACAAAAATGGGCAATGGATACCTTCCCACAAGTGGAATTCTAAAATGCGAAATTGCGATGCGAAATCACGCATCGAAAACCCTCATCACATTGCATGCCTTAAACATCACCTATGCTGAAGTGCCTTAAAACACCGATATGCGATGGCGCATCTCGTGAATCACATTTCGCAGAAAACACATTGACAGATGCTTGCCACACATAAAGGAACTGCGATATTGCAATATTGCGATCTGCGATACTGCGATCTGCAATATTGCGAAGCAAATCACAAAATCGCCTTATCGCAGATCTGCACAGCGCGTTGTTCAAGAAAACTTTTTTCATAAAATCGAGGCCCAATTATGCACATTTATGTTAATTAATGAGTTAGTTGGTAATCATTAATGAAATATTGTTTTGATCTTATCAAGGAGCCAGTTCACGTAAGGTGATATATTTTATATATTTTCCACATTTAAAGCTTTCCCGTCACCTTTTCTTATCATCATTCTCACCTGATTTGTAAACTATAGGAGCAAAGAGCTGAGAAGCATACAGAACAGAGTTCAAGATATTATGGGAAAGAAGGTTAGCTCCTAGTTCTGAAGATAAAGAGATGACTCCCTTATATACAGACACCACCTGTAACAAAGATGTTGGTATTACTACTTGGGAAGGCATGTATAGTTTACTTGAGGAAGAAGATCCCAAGGTAATGGAGGCTATGGCTACTGTAGGCTCACACGGGTCTTCTACGTCATCTATTACAGATCTAGCCTGTTCATTCTTGCACAGGATAGCAGCGAGGCCCATAATTCTCACGTATAAAGACATGGAGTACCAGATAATGTTGATATCACATATAGAGAATTTAAAGCTCAGAACCAAGAATGTATAAGTTGTTCTTTCCATAAAATTTAAGCTTTTTATCCTCTAACAAAAAGCACACAAGAGGCGAAAATCGCACCAAGGAATCTCGGATCAAGAAATGGAGGCAGTTTCCGATGCACGATTAGCACCTAGCGCTAATCGTGCATCACCAGGAAAAACCCCTCGAGATGGGAAGCCTCAAATTGCTCAGTCACCTGTAAGAGCGGAAATTTGTAGGAAAAAGTGCTCAAGATGGAAAGTAAAACTGGAACTCAAAACCAGTGATATTTATTAGGTATATCATCAAGTGGTATGTAAATATCTACCAAATGTACAATATCTACAAACAAGCTGGAGAGAGAAGGCTCAAGAAAAGGCATAATCAATCCAAAGGTTAACCAAGTTGAATTGGGATTCTTACTAGGAATACTTGGTAAAACCACACAGCCTGTACATGACTCTCAAATGTGTCATCAATTCTACCAAGAATATGGCGCAAGCTCTTACCGATTCCATTTTTGCAGGACAGCTAAAATCGGAAGTCAGCCAGCCAACTCTCCTCAAGCAAATGCTAAACGCATGCAACTTCAAAGAACAGATACATAAATAGTTCATTAGTAGTTTTAGTTTTATATTCAGTTTTAGTTTTAATTTTGCTTTATTTTTTCCCAAAATGAGGATGGTCATTTAAATCGCATCCTACATTTTTGTAATAAATTATTTTTAGAATTAGTTAGTAGTATTTAAACCCTTCTCATGCATTTAGAGAAGGGTCTAGAAATTTATCAAAAACTTGTCCTCAAAACATGTATTTTTGCACCCTCCGAGGAGGTTTTAATGAATGAATGGAACATGATTTATTGATATCTGTGTTTAATATCTACTACTGATGTTGCACCTCTGTACTCTTAGTGGATGTTGGATTAAGAAGAAATAGATCATTATTGCTAGAGCTCATGCATAGAACTAGTTATAAATGGTACTTTTATCTCTTAACTGTTTATGCTTATGTGTTATGGTAATATTCATGTTCAGTTATTTATATATGAATGCTTGAATGCTTGAGTTATCATTTGGCACTTTGTTACGGTGATAGTTATTTATTTATGCTTAGTATATGAGTAGCTTACTATGAAATGTGTTTTTCACAACTGTTTCATCTAACTTTTTATGTGAAATGGTTTATCTTTATTGAATTCTTTTCCCATAACAGTTGAATGATCTTTATTACCAACTGTCATTTGAAATCATTTTAGATCGCATAACAGAAAGATTACATCTCCGGTTAGTTTAGAATTAGATATTTCTGTTTATTAGAATACAATTGCATGTTGTTAAATTAGATTTAGAATAGAAAGCATCTTACTTAGGAATCATTAGGAAAGAAATATCAATTCTCACCACACACACACACACATATTAGGAAACTAGTCCCATATCCACAGTCGGACCCACTATACCAAATGGAATAGGAGTTTCTAACCAAGGTCTGGACTGGGTTTGTATCCCCCTTGTTGTAGACCCAATTTTCAAGGCTTCAACATATTTGGCACTAGAAGGAGGGCCCTGAATTATGAATGGAAAGTAAGTCTAAATCTAAATACCATTCTGAGAGTAAATTTCCCTCACCATCTCCCTCGACTTCTCCATCACAATTAGAATCTTTAAATCTGGAGCAAGAAGTCGAAAGAAAAAAAACCACTGCCATAAACCCTGACATTTCAGAAAATCTACTATTGAACCTCCTAAAGTTGAATCTTTAATTCATAAACTTCAGCAATTTTATATATCACCACAAAGATCTGATAAATCTCAAGGCAGTGTGACTTCGCAATATAATCCTGCTCACCCTTTCACTAGATTAAAGAGCGAAAAGATTGGTATTGAGCCAACCGAGTTACCTCTACCTACAAGGAAGAGAGCAAGGAAATTACCTAAAGGATCTGATAGTGAGACTCTTTCATCATCATCATCCATCTCAACTTCCCCACCATGAAGTCAACCACCCACTCCTCCACTTCAAATCATCTTCCATCATACCACTGGAACTTCAACAACTCCTTCTCAAACATCTGGAACTGTAATATCATCATCCTCCCAATCACAAGGATCATCTTCTGCACTTTCCTCTGTTAGCAGTTCAACGATGGCCCAAATTCCATGGAATAACCTAGGGGCAGTCTTAATGTCTGCACCTTTGAGTCAAATACTGCCCATCCTGAAAAATGGCTGCCTAAGTTTAATCCTGAAGCAGGCATGCTAGTAGAAGAACACATAAATAATTTTATGTTATCCATAAATCTCAATGGGGTCACTAATGAAGACGCTGTCATTCGGCTTTTCCCTTACACGTTGCAAGGAGCGGCTGGATCATGGTATTTCTCATTACCATCTGGGTCTATTACTAGTTGGGAGATCTTCCAAGATCAATTTTTGACTAAGTTTGGTGATGATAGGTCCACTACGACGTCAATCAATGACCTGTCTAACCTTAGAGCTGAGTCAAAGGAACCTATCAAAGATTTTAACTCACGTTTTAATAAACTATTGAACAAAATTCCTACTGCTTCTAAACCAAGCAAAGAAGTGTGAAGTGAATGGTACATCTCTGCGTTACCATCAAACATAGAAATCTTCATTGATAGAGCTAACAAAACAACTTTCGCTGACAATATGAAGGAAGCAATAGCAGTAGAGAAATGTATCATAGCTCTAGAAAAGAAAAACATCGTTGAAGAACATAAATCTAAAAAGGTTCCTTTCAAATAAGATCTAAAGAAAAAACAGCCCAAAGACCCATTTGATTTAGAAGGATTGTAAAAAATTTTGAAAACCATGTCTAACAAAATGGTTGATATAAAGAAACAAGTAGCAGAGACTTCTTCTAAAAAGCCTTACAAGCCTTATAAAAGAAATCCTTCGATTGATTCAAAGCCTCCTAATGCTATTACAAGTGTTGAATCAGAAGAAGAAGAAGAAGAGGAAACTGCTACCAAAGAACCTACCGATGAAGAAGAAGTTGTAGAATTACAAGGTATGTGGGATTTCATCCTCCCTGATGAAGAGGATCAAGAGGCATCGCCAGTTAGTACTCGAAGTAGAAATCAACTCGATCCTCCTCAACCTACTCCTAAGCCCAAGAGCGCAAGCTCAACGCCTAAGGATAAAGTTGCAACCAAGAAAAAGACATCCAAAGCGACTCAAACAAGCCCAATCCAAACTGATTCTCTAACTCCATCTAAAACATTGATTGTTTCAGATGAAATGGAATATAATATCATAGAAGACATGAAGAAGACTAGGGCTAACATCACTTTTTATGAATTGAGCAAGTTAAAACGTTAGCAAAAACTCCTTTTGAAAGAATTGCATGCAGTATCAATTGCACCTCTGCCCACCGTTGTAATCTCGCAAGCTTCCCATGAGATGGGAAGACCTCCAAATACTGTGATTAACAAAGTTGACCCAAATGACATCGCTCTAATTGGAGGAAGGTCAAGATCTCATACTCCACCATTTCTTCTTACTTATGAAATTTTCAATAAAAATTTGCATAATTGTTTAGTGGATTCAGGAGCCTCATCCAATATCTTACCTAAATCGATTTGTGCAAAGTTAAATGTTTGACCTCAAAAATCTATTGTGTGCATAGTGTAGCTAGATCGGTCGCAAGTTGAAGTGATCGGTGAATTAAATCATGTTACCATAAGGCTATCATCCAATCCAAAGGTATGTCAAGTTATCGATATTTTAGTTGCAGACATTCCAGAATTCTATGGCTTAATTCTTAGCAGGGATTGGTCAGAAAAGCTTCATGGATACTTTGCAACTGATTGGTCACACAAGTGGCTCCCTTACAATGGTAAGCCAAATCAGATAAAGGTTGAGCGAGAAAGACATCAAAAATACATAGTAACAGAATTGGAAGGAGAAAATGAATCGGTAGCATACAACAATAATATAATTGGCAACTATTCTATTGATTCTTTCCTAGGAAATTTTAATGCTCACACTTCACCTTACTTAGAACATTCTGTTTTATCTCAAGTAGAAAATTTTTCTCAGACAGATAGTTCTAAATGTATTAATTTTATAGATTATCCTGTAAATAAATCTTTATTTTGGAAGTTATTTTTTGACGGTTCTAAGTCTAATGAAGGAGCAGGAGTAGGATGTGTATTAGTTAGCCCAGAGGAAAACAAAACTATGCTAACTTGTAGACTCGAGTTCGATTGCACTAATAACATTTCAGAATACGAGGCTTTAGTCCAAGGATTATACAAAGCAATCAGATTAGACATCAAATATCTACAAGTCTTTGGAGATTCTAAAATTGTTATCAGATAGGTACGGAATACTATACATTGTCTATCAGATCATTTAAGGCATTACCAATCTTTAGTACAAGATCTGATTGAACATTTTATAGCATTTAATATTTCATCAATTCATAGAATCCAGAATGCTAGTGCCGACCTCTTGGAAAATGTAGCTTCTGTTAGCACCTAAATCTGCCCTAGGCTGAAGGAAGGAAAAATTCAGGGTAACTACAAACCACGGTCAATCTGGTAGCTAGCCCTACCAGAATAGGAGAGGGCTCTCTCCGAGTCATGCTCAATGAATGTATAAACGAAACGGTATGAGATGACTTAGATCTTAGGCTAGTAAGTGAAATATGGATACAAGAAACAATTTTTATGAATGACCGAGCTTCTGGGATGGTATGGACCAACAAACAGCAATGAACAGAGAATTTAATACAAAGGCATAGATTACTTCGTGAAGCAAGACCAGCTGAAAGTATAGCAATTTAGTTCGAAATAACACGGAATGGAGAGATTGCTTAGGAGAGTGAAAAGGGCATAAGTACATGAATCCTTTTCAATAGAAGAAGAACACTGAACATGAAATTTTCCCACAGGCAGAGCAATAAAAATGAATTCTACCTTATCTAACTCAGAAAATTTCACTGGAAATGAATATGAAATGAACTATGAACATTACTAAATACATATGAAACATAAGAGACACATTTTCTACATTCACAACCACATGAATCTCATGAAACAGAGCCGCTGCCTTTCATTAATTCTGTGTCAAAATATACAATGAAGAAACAGAGTCTCTTTCCCACACTCTCCAGAAGTTACTAGCCAACCAACCCTTTGCAAATAGTTTGCATTCAATATATAGAATGTGCCATGAAGAGATAGAACGCCCAAGGGTTGGGCAGTTACTCGAATTATTATAGAATGGAGGTGGAAAGCCAACCATTAGCTACAGGTGCAGCGTTACAAACATGACAAATGGCTTGGGTGACTGTTTTCCTTCCTTTGCCACTTGGATAGAAGCCAATCTGGAGTGAAAATACTGTAAATGCCACCATAGGTGCCAAAAAAGTGAAATGTAGATGAGCGGGCCCACTTGGAGAAGTCACGAATTTAAATTTCACGAAACGGAGGTAAAATTTGCCTTTTTTCCTATATGCGCCATGCCACTTTGGAGCCTCTTTTGAGGCACTTGTAGGAGTCCAAAATGTTCCCAAGTGTGCTTGTTGGAAAGCCTGTCCTGTGTACTTTCGAACCCAAGTGGAATTTCTGAATTTGGTGCTCATTTTCCACTCCAAATATTCATTCTCCCAAGACTGCTTCCTGTTTGTTAAAATAGGGGTAGAGAGG
>Ga0115844_100622_pt1 | contig 10413 bp, 11 predicted proteins | sample InSIn1gowninarea_FD_83858 | JGI IMG/M metagenome (GOLD analysis project Ga0115844, IMG submission 83858) | reverse complement strand
GTCTGGTGAAGATGAGGAAAAGCCTTACAACTTATCCTCAATATCTATGAAACCCAACAGCGTCTATAACCAACAAGGACTCTCTTAATTTTGAACCTTTTTGGTATGATCTATTGGGTGCAGTTCCCTAATACGTCAAAACCCATACGGTCAGATTTTTTTCTCCCTTGCGAATCAACACTGCTAGATCGATCAAAAGTTCTGTCAACAATAGACGAGAAATTGAATAGTAAAAAAGGAATTCGAACTCTTGCCTTAATAGGAATCGGGGGCGCAGGGAAAACGACTCTTGCTCGGCGTTATGCGCGAAGCCAACAGAACTCTGTTGTATGGGAGGTTAATGCTGAGAGTAAAGAGAGCCTAATTCATTCCTTTGAAAGCCTAGCGCATAACCTATCAAAAGAAGAACAAGAAAAGGTGAATCTTCAAGGTATTCTTGCTATAAAAGAATTATCTATTCGTGAAGAAAGATTGCTATCTTTTGTCAAAGATAAGTTAAGAGAGCAGGATGATTGGTTACTAGTTTATAATAATCTGGACGATATGGTTCAATCGCAGGACTATATACCCCGTGATGAAAATACATGGGGGAAAGGGCGTGTGCTCATTACCACAACTGATAGTAATATAGAGAGTAATAATTTTGTAGATACTGCCATTTCAATTGGTGAACTAAGCTCAGAGGATAAATTAAGTCTTTTTATTCGGATTATGAATAATCAAGAGGAGATCAGTAAATCTAAAAATCTAAGTGAGCAAACCGTAATGCACCCCAAAAATCGTACCAGAGGATAAGAGAGTTTTTCGTGTAGAATAAGGATCAAAAAGGAGATCAGGAATGCGAAAAACACATAGCAAAGAATTGAAGTTTAAAATAGCTATAGAGGCAATACGTGGTGATTTAACAATTGCTCAAATTGTTTCTAAATATCAGATAGCGGAATCTTTAGTGCACAAGTGGAAAAAGCAGCTTTTAGACCAAGGAAGCGACGTCTTCGACCAGAAAAAGATAAGTGACTCAGCTCCTAATAATGATGTTGAAAAGTTACATGCCAAGATAGGACGTCTGACGCTGGAGAAGGATTTTTTAGAACAAGCGCTTTGCAAAATAAAATAGAAGTGAGGCGCCAAATGATTCATAAGAATACTAAGCTATCTCTGCGCCATCAGTGCCAGCTATTGCAGTTAAATCGCGGGTTTATGAGCTATCACCCAACTGTGAAAGAGGATAGTGAAATCAGCAATGAATTAGCTGCAATCTACCAGGAAAATCCTGTTTATGGGTACCGGAGATTGACAGCTTGTTTACGACGGCAGGGGAATAAAATCAATAGCAAACGTGTTCTGCGTTTGATGAGAGAGATGGGGATTAAAGCCATTTATCCTGGACCTAGGACAACCATTGTTGAGAGGTCAGCTCACAAATATCCTTATGCTTTAACGGGCATGGTGGTAACAAAACCTAATCAGGCTTGGCAGATTGATATTACCTATTTGCGCACAGACCATGGTTTCATTTACCTTAACGCTCTGATAGATATCTATAGCAGGCTTATTGTCGGGTGGAGTTTAAGCAATACATTAGAGACAGAAAGTTGCCTGAGGACATTGGAAAAAGCTATAGCTAATCAAGGGATTCCGGACATCATTAACTCAGATCAAGGGGTCCAATTTACCTCAGAGGCCTGGGTTACTGAGTTAACCAATCAAGGGATATTGATCAGCATGAGCGGCAAGGGACGCAGCAATGATAATGCGCACATTGAACGGTTATGGCGGACATTAAAGTATGAATGGACATATCTTAATGGCTGCCGGAGCGTAGCAGATTACAAAAGGCTATTGCCCAAATTTGTAGAGTGGTATAATTTTGAGAGGCCGCATCAGGCGCTCAACTATTTAACGCCCGCTGAGATGCTGGTTAATATGTCTGGTGAAGATGAGGAAAAGCCTTACAACTTATCCTCAATATCTATGAAACCCAACAGCGTCTATAACCAACAAGGACTCTCTTAATTTTGAACCTTTTTGGTATGATCTATTGGGTGCAGTTCCAACAAAGTCTTTTTTGAACAATCTTCCTCCTTTTCCTCTCGACATTTCAATTGCAGCCTATTATTTGAAAGTAACGCAAATTTCCTATGATAAGTATTTAGAGTATCTCTATGCCTATGATGAAGAATTTACGGCTATTCAGGAAGAGATTTTAAAAGGAGCGAACAATGCAGGAACACGATATAAGATTATTGTCCTCTCTCTTAAAGAGCTTATTGAATCGAATAAAGACTTTACTGAATTGCTATTGTTTACCTCTCTTCTTACCTCGCAAAGTATTCCTCGGGCGTTATTAGAAATGCACAAAAGCGAAGTAGTAGTTGATAATTTTATTTATAATTTAAGAAAGTATTCTCTTTTAACCAAGACAGAGTCTGAGGATACCTATTCTTTTCCAACACTTTCTATACATAAAAGTACGCAAGGGATAAGCTTGGCATACCTAAGTAAGTTACTTCATTTGGATGAAGATAAGGCGCTTATTCAGTCCCTTATGAATACCTTAGAAAGCTATGCAGAGAAGATAATAACAGAAGAAGATTTTGCAAAGATGAAAAGCTTAGCTCTTAATTGTAAAGCCTTTTTAAAGCATGGTGTTTTAAAAGAAGATAGATTTCATGGACCTATCAAGGCAAAGCTTGGGGTGATCTATTTTAACTTAGGCGACTATCTAGAGTCTAAAAAAAACCTGGAAGAGAGTTTAGAGATCTTAAACAGATTAGATAAAAACTCTCCAGCGAACCGCTTTAGAATCGCCAATGTTTTAACCCACTTGGGAATTGTCCATAGGAAATTAGGGAACTACATAAAGGCTAGAGACCTTCTTGAGGGAGGGTTGAAAGGGTATCGAACTTATAGCCCTCAAAGATATACAGAGATCTCGCAATCATTACGATATTTAGGAATGGTTCTTAAAAGCTTAGGTAATTATGAAAAAGCACAAGAGCTCTTTGAGGAAAGCTTAAGCTTTTACACAACTCATCTTTCTAAAAAACAACCTGGATATGTTTGGTCTTTAGGATCATTGGGGGTTATCTATCGAAAGCTTGGAAATTATGTGAAAGCCAGAGATTTATTAACGCAAAGTTTAGAAATTTATCAGAAAGATTTTCCTGATAACCATGCAGGGTTAGCTTGGACTTTAACCCATTTAGGACGCGTCTATATTAATTTAGGATGTTATGAAAAAGCTAAGGAATTATTAGAAAAAAGCCTTCATATTTATAAAACTCATCTCTCTGAAAACAACTTGAAAATTTCTTGGGTTTCAGGGCCGTTAGGGGTGGCCTACAGAGAGCTGGAAGATTACCATAAAGCAGAGAAATTTTTAATGCAAACTTTAGAGAATTACAGAAGTCATATGCCAGAGAACCATATTTCCCTGGCATGGGTAGCTTTTCATTTAGGGATAGTTTATAAATGTGTTGGCAATTATGGAAAAGCAAAAACCCTTCTTACGACAAGTCTTGCAAGTTATGAGGATCATTACGGCCGTGGGCATTTAGAAACGGCCCGGTTGTTAATGGAGTTAGGGACGGTTTATTTTATGGAAGGAAAGCTAGAACAGGCTGAAGACCTTATTTTTCAGTCGCTTAATGTATACTTTGAGAACAAGCATCCACGGGCCTATATTGCCTTGGAAGGTTTGGCTGATTTATATATAAAACGGTTTTTTCAAGCGACAAAAGCGAATGATAAAGAGGGGTTCAATAAAAAAGCTAATGAATGTTTAGCTAAAGCATTAGAGATTGTGAAAGCTCATTTCCCAGCAGATTCACCTCATATTAAAAGAATAGTGTTTAAGATGGAAAAACTGGCATAATTTATACTTTTCTTCATGGTTGCTCGTAAGATAGTCAGGTAGCCTAATATTATGCTCTTGAGTGAGGGATATCATTAAAAAGAAAATAATAAATATGAGTTATCAAAAATTTTTCTGGGTAATTAGTGTTTTAATAGGAATAAATATGGGAAGTCATGCAGCGCAGTTAGATGACGAATTGTTAAGGATTGTAGGGCAAGCAAAGAGGCTAAGCGATCCAACCATTCAATTGGCCTTTCGTCAAGAAAAAGCCCATAGAAGAGCTAGAATTGAAGAACTGCAATTTCTTTCAAAAAAAGTCTCTGCGGGTGCTAATAATTTCGATAAAGAATTTTTAAAAGACAAGCTTTCCCAAAGACTGCTAAGGGATGAAAAAGCTATTGCAAGGATGAATGCGAAACTGAAGCCATTAATGCCAGAAGTTGACATTACCTGGGACCTTAAAGCAAATAAGATGATAAAGGTTCTAGCTGGCACCTCACCACCCGACTGAATTCAAAAAACAGCTAAAATGTGTTATTTCTCTTGTATTAAGAACCATAAGAGCAGAATAAGAATGAGGTTATTTAGCGGAGGGGTTGCTCACCTTGCCTGTGTAATAGAGAATGATTTAGCAGGTAGAAATACTAGCTTACATAAGCCACACATAAATGCTCTGGCAGATTTAGCATCTTGTGTCCTTGCATGCCGCAATGCTAATACGTCAGAGTGGATATCTATCTTGCCTCGTAAGACCCAGGATGATAAATCCAAGGAACGATTTATTTCTCGGTTTTTATCCAATAAACTCATAGACCCAATATCTGTAATGGAAGGGTTTATTCCAGAAATGGTTGCAATGATGAGCTCAAGCAATCAAACAATTATATTAATGCTCGATCAAAGTAAAATTTCTGATGGGTTTGAGTGCTTAATGGTCTCATTGCGTATCGGCCAAAGGGCTATTCCAGTGGCCTGGAAGGTATTTGCAACTTCAGGTGCTATAGGATTTGAGGATCAGAAGCCGCTGCTGGATCGTGTAAAAGCTATGATACCTGAGAGTGTCCCAATCCTTTTATCTGCCGACAGATTTTATGGAACCTCAGCTATGATCCGTTGGTGCCAGCAGGCAGGATGGCAATACCGCATCCGCCTTAAATCTAATCTTATATTTAATCATGAAGGTGGAGAAATAACGCCTAGCCAGGCTGCCTCGCTGAAGATGACCCAATTGGAAAATGCAACCTTTAACAATACGGATGTTAAAACTCATATTGGGATACTGCATGAGGCTGACCATCCGGAGGCATGGTTTATTGCTATGGACTGTCTTGCCTCAAAAGACAAAGTTCTGGACTATGGGATGCGATGGGGGATTGAATGCCTATTCTCCGATTTCAAATCTCGGGGCTTTTCCATTACCAAGACCCATCTGGTGCATGCAGATCGCATCGAGAGGTTAATTTTGGTACTTACTATTGCGCTTTATTGGGCTGTATCAACAGGCATGCAACCAAGAATGAATACCAAGGTTACTAAAAAAAACTAAACCGATCTTTAGTTTCCTGGTTTAAGAGAGGCTTGAGAATCTTGTTGAAAGCAATTATTACTCTCTGTGAAATTCCGAAATTATGGGATCATTTATATTCCGTCGGGTGGTGAGAGCTGGCACTAAAGAATTGCTTCAGGATCACTATTATAAGATTATTAATGGAGAAGAGATTCCAGGCTATAAAATAAAACAAGATACAATCACTCTTTTAGGGTGGAACGAACACTCAATATTTGGCAATTCTAAAGGAAGTTTTCTGCAGTGTGCCCTTCTTAACTTAGTGATGGAGATCGAGGGCAAAAAAATTGTTAACATGGACTTCTTACCAACGCGTCAAGGGATATGGATAGATCACACAGCTATCGCTCATGTCACGCCGCTTCCTGATAAAAAAGGAGGGCCTTTTCTAGAATCTGATTGCTCTTACTTTTTTCAGGATGATAAAACACCGCAGGGCTTTGTGTATATTCATAGTGGGTATGCTTTCGGAGGATATAGAGGATTGAATGAGGCCTATACCCAGCCCCGTTATGAGCCTGCAGGAAAACTTTATGGACTAGAAGATTGTGCATCGTGGATTGCTAAGATTAAAAACTCATCTCACCTTTACTCGACAATTGACCAATATTATGCCGAGAAGTTTCATACATCTGTCACAGTGACATGGAAAGAGCCACAATTCGGTAAGTATGTCGCTGAAAACTATAAGCCAGTAAAGATTGAAGATCCGCTTAAAGATATAAAGCCGGGGGATATCTATTATCATAGGTCTTTTCCAAATGAAGATTCATTAATGGTAGGTTCAGGTGTAGGCGGGCACACAGCTTTAGTATTAGGAGTTCGCTCTTCAGGAACGATAGTGTCTTTAGGATATGAACGCAATATGCCTAAAATAGAAGGTTTTGGTATTGGCGAATTTGTATTAACAAACGAGTTCCCAAAAAAATGTGGTATTTTACGATTGAAAGAGTAAATTAATAATCATCGTTTCTAAGATATAGTCTTTTACAATTTTAGAGTGAAACTTAAATTATTTAATTTATTATCTTAATGTCTTTTTTAGTTTAATAATAATTTCTTTGCCAGTAAGCAGCGCTGAGTGGCAACTGACTGGAAAGATTCTATCTCCTTATAAAGCCTATCAAGAAGCTTTGACAGAGGACTTACAAATGCCTATCCCTGATCCAGATGGTAGGATTACAAACATTAAATAAAAAAGGGGCTATATCTCTTCAACTTGATCCTATTTCAACGGCTTTTGTGGAAAGAGCAGTATTGCGTGACGCAAAGGTATTAGAAATAGGTGCAGGATATGGACTTGCTTGTCTAGAAGCCTTAAAACAGGGGGCTGAAAATTATACCGCCAATGAACTTGATGAGAGGCATCTAAAAATTCTGGCTAGAAGAGTAAAGGAGCTCAATGAAGAATATCTATCAAGGATTTGCCTGATATCAGGTTCCTTTCCAACGGAAATTCGAATGAATGGGAAATCCTTTGATGCTATTTTGATAGCTCGTGTATTGCATCTGAGGAAGTACACTCTGCACTCCATGAAGCATTACGTTTATTAAGACCGGGGGGAGTTATGCTGTAATGCTCTCTCCCTATGTACGAGGGTTTAAGTCTTTTATTCCCCTCTTTGAGGAAAGAGTCATAAACAATGAACCATATCCTGCTTTTGTGGAAAATTTACTAGATATTGCTGATCATTCTCTTATACCTGAAAGCGCATTAAAAAATATGGACCAAAAACCTTTCTTGTTTTTCGATAAGATAACAGCCACAAACTGTTTCAAGAAAGGGGGCTTTGAAGTTTTAGAAGCTTTAGAAATGCCACTCGCCTACCCGTCAGAGATATGGTAGCTAGATGGAAGAGAAAATATTGGAATAATCGCCAACAAGCCATTATAAATTGATTTTTCTTTTATTACCTCTAGATGCCTTTGGCCTAAAGTAAAATGTGATATAAAGGAAATGACGCTTTCCAAAACTAAGAAGTAACTCAAAAAATTAGTTATTCTTCTTGTGTTGAAGAGTGGAAGGTCTACATACGGTGCTATGTTTTTGACTTTTAAGGCATTACGCAGATTTCTTATTAGCCTATATCTTTTATTTTATCCCCAATAACTACTGCTAAGATTAAATATCTTTAACATTAAGGACTAAGGTTGTTTGCTGTTAACACTGTTTTCATTGTGTGGATAAAACTTTCTGGTTAAATCATTTGTATGTGTAGAACTAAGAGTATATAATCATCTAAAAATATTTTATTGAGAAAAAATGACCGAAAAAGAAGAGAACAATTGGATGACACTTTGTCATCTAGGAGGTATTATCTCCCTTCATTATTTAAACTTTCTTATCCCCCTTGCGATATGGTTTACCCAAAAGCCTAAATCTGATTATATTAACGACCAGGGAAAAGAAATACTCAATTTTCAAATCTCGCTTACCATTTATAGTATAGGGTTATACCTTTTGACTCTTACCGTAATAGGAATGCCCCTTGCCTTTATTGGTTATCCTATTTTAATAGTTTTGAACTTTATAGTGTGTATCAGAGGCGCTATTAAGGCCAACCGAGGAGAAGTCTTTAACTATCCCTTTAATTTAAGATTACTGAAATAGGGTTAATTCTTTTTTAGAAGGTATGGTGTGAAGGAATCATCTTTAAAGCACTCATCAGATAGATGTTTTTCCTGTTAAAATAATGTCTTACAGGGAAAGCTATGCCACGTTCTTGTTCTTGGTAAGTGATAATTTTAGCACTCAAAATCCTGCCTGCCTTTTTTAAAATTATATTAAAATTTAAATAAAGAAAACTTCTTCACAGATTGTTGTTTTTCCTGCACAATTGCAATACTAAGAATGATTTTGTAATGAGTCCTAAGTGGCACTTTATTCGGTATTGGCATCGCTAGATCTAACAGATCTTTTTACAGTCCCTCAACTGATGTTAGGCTCAATCGTTATTGGGGTGATCGGAATGGGAATTCCGTTTGTCAAGACATACCGTCATTGGAAGGGTCAGTTAGAGGGATGCAAAAGCCAACAAGAAACGTATAAAACACTATTGAATGTGGCAAATGAAGCAAGGTGTTGGTGGCAGAATGAAGCTCAGCCAGTAGAGACGACTCCTAGCATGATTTATCTGTTGGGACTTAACGGCGATCGGCCTATCTTTTTGCAAGATATAGTGAATCAATTTGCTATTGAAGATGCTTTTCGGCTGAATACTTACTTGGCAGAGTTGCAAAAAAACCATATTACTTTTAATGAAAAATTTCATCTGGTTGATGAACGGACAATTATTCGGATCTCAGGAATTAACTTCAATGAAAATGCGTACTATTTTACAGCACTTTCTTTCTCAGATGTCACAAATGAATATCAAGCTATTTCTTTATTGCAGAAAAAAGTGAACCATCTCTTAAGTGAACAGCAACGGTTAAACCTGCTTCTCGATCTAGTTCCGATGGCTATTTGGTATCGTGGGGCTGATAATAAGATTAATTTCTGTAATCAGGTTTATGCAGGTATTTTAGACACTATTCCTCAAAGAGCATTAGAAGAGGAGCGTGAGCTTGTTGAAAAAACTAAATCTTATAGTCCTTTCCAATTGGCACAAAAAGCCGTAGTGACAGCGCAACCGCAATCAAAGAGGGCTCACGTTGTTATTGAGGGGCATCGACGTATGCTAGAAATTACGACCGTCCCTTTGGTAGATAAGAAGGAAAGTATCGGATATGCTGTCGACTTGACAGATATAGAAGAGTCAGCTGCAGAACTTGCTAAGCATATTGCCGCTCACCAAGAAGTCCTACACCATCTTTCAACACCAATTGCTGTTTATGCAAGTGATACGCGTCTAGAATTCTTCAATACAGCTTATTTAAAATTATTTCAATTTGATGAAAAATGGCTTTATCAGCGGCCGACTTTTGCCGAAGTCCTTCAAGATTTAAGAGAACGTCGTAAGCTTCCTGAATATACGGACTTTGCCGCCTTTAAAGCTGCTCAACTCCACCTTTTTAATACATTGATCAACCCTTTACAAGAAATGATCCATCAACCTGATGGTCAGATTTTAAGGATTATGACAGTGCCCCATCCCTTAGGCGGGTTGTTGTTCATGTTTGATGATGTTACAGATAAGTTGGCATTAGAACGTCGCCATAATACTCTTATCGCAGTGCAAAAGGAAACAATTGATAACCTTTATGAAGGAATCATTGTTTTAGGAAGTGATAACCGATTACGGCTTTCCAATCAGGCCTTTTCAAAGATCATGGAAATTGATGAAAAAGAATTGATTGCTGATAGGCATGCGGGAGAAGTGTTATATCTATTGCGTCATAAATTTACGGGTTTTGAGACATGGGAGGAATTTAGGCAAAGAGTTCTAGCTTTATTTAATGACCGTAAAAGTGTAACTGATCGTGTTAGTCTTGCAGATCAAAGCATGCTTCAGTATTCTTATGTTCCTCTGCCAGATGGATCTCATTTGCTTAGTTTCTTAGATGTTTCTGACCGGTGGCGTTTTGAACAAGCTTTACATGAAAGAAATGATGCCCTAGAACAAGCAGATCGTCTAAAATCAGATTTTATTTCGCATGTGTCCTATGAATTGCGGGCTCCTTTAAATACGATTGCTGGATTTACTGAGATTCTTATGAATCAATACTTTGGCCCCCTTAATGAAAAACAGCTTGATTATTGTCGCGGCATCGAGGATTCATCACACCGATTGCTTTCCCTTATCAATGACATCATCGATTTTGCAAGCGTGGAGGCGGGCCAATTAACCTTGCGGATACAGCCCATTGATCTGGAAAGCTTTTTATCGAGCTTAATAGTACTGATTTTCAACCGTTCTAATGACAACTTATCTGTAACATCATCAAACATGAACAACAACCCGCCTAAGGGATGGGGCACTGTCATAATCCTTAAAATCTGACCATCAGGTTGATGGATCATTTCTTGTAAAGGGTTGATCAATGT
>Ga0115844_100479_pt2 | contig 10418 bp, 2 predicted proteins | sample InSIn1gowninarea_FD_83858 | JGI IMG/M metagenome (GOLD analysis project Ga0115844, IMG submission 83858) | reverse complement strand
AATACAAATGAGTATTTATTGTTACCTACAAGTTGTATTAATATAAAAAAAGTTCTGGGATAAAGTTTTCCCTTACTCATTTCTAATTAATTATAGTTAGTTTATCGTTGTTATATTTTTTATTTAGTGGATATTTTACTATTTATGTAATAGTTTATGATTAATCTGTAAAACATCTTAGGTATTTGAGCATTTAAGTCAACACAATTAGATGATAATATAGTATAATCAATGATTTAACTATTTGAATTTCATTGTACATTGTAAATAGGCTTATATTGTATTTGCTTTTTTATTACCTAAATTTACTTTTATAGGTCGATACAATAAGATATCTATTTTTCAGTCTGTGTTAACAACTTTAAAATACTTATTTTTTCTTTCATAAAATCATTTATCTGAAGGATATAAACTAAGCTGTTAAAATTCAGAACTGGTAACAACGTAACCTATGCATTTAGCAACTGCAGCATTTCAAGCAGAATGATAAAATATGTGACCATTTTTGCCCTGACCACCTTGCTACATACAGTCTAAAATTGAAGCGATATTATTATTAAACTATTAGCAAATTTAAATAAATGAAACACTTTTCTTTGATTTCTTTTAGCTCGATAATTTTTTTATTTTAAACAGTTTTTGTATCTTTTATGTTAGCAAACTCGTGATTAAACACAGGGTACGAATACGTAAAAGAATAGAAAAGTGTTTTTTTTTATTATTATTATTATTAGTAGAAAGAAGAGGAGAACTAATGAGGTCAATACAATAATATTACCAGCAACTCCCTGACACGCGTTGTAAATTATGAAATTATAATTTCATGTGCATGACAACACTGATACATTTCACGAGTTAACATGTAGATAATTATCTTTTTACTGTCGAATAAAAATGCATTTAGTAAAGTAAACTATAGGTGATTTTGTTTTATGCAGAATTTTGAAAAAAGGAGGAAAGTTGGTAAGGATTTTCAAAATGTTCTATATATTTTATAATATAATTTACCTTTTTTTATAATATATATTTTTCGTATAAATTGTAGGAACTTGCTAATCTGTGATTAGCAGCACTGCATTTTTGTCAATATGTATTTCTCGAGTCCATTAAAATAATGCAGCGCGAGTCCTTAAATTTTTAGTTAGACTTCCTTTTTACTGCTTCTGAGAAGCACAGTGGAGAATAAGATTCGAGATATTTTGAGTACAAACTAACGTGATTCATGTTTCGAGATTCACTAATATAATTTAATTATTTATATATATTTAATGAGCATAAGAAAAGAGTCAAGTTCAACAGGGAATAGTGAAAATACAGATGGTACTCTTATATTTTAATGAAATCATTTTTCTTAATAACGAGCAGTATGAAGTTGATTTTTGTATAGAAATAATATTTTCTTCATAGTTTCTGTAATACTCGATCGACAATAAAACTGATAGATGAAAATGTTTTAATATTAATAACCTTTGGACAGTTCTGCAGCCCAGTTATATTTTATATACGTCTTTATATCTCTAACATATCAATAATACGCGTTGAAAGTGGGCATACATTTCAATAGGATTAAATTCAGTTCATTAACTAAATTTGGTAAAGTTAGTGAAATTTAGAAGAACGTTGGCGAAAATGAATCATTATTATTTATTGTTTAGACATTCTAGTTGGACAATTTGAAAGTCTCGGACAAGGATGGAAGAATAATAATGATAATAATGATTACCTACGTAGCGGAATAGTTTATGGTCTATCATTCATTTACTCGCTACATACTGTGAATTCGGTTTTCATTTCAGCTGGAAAACAAGAGTTATTTTCAAGATCAGACCCGAAAATATGAGACGTAATTACCAATTTTGGATAGATAAATAGCATGTACTAAATTTTCGTCAGGCCACTCGACATGAATTTTACTCGGTGACCTTTCCCAACTCCAAAGAAAGATAGACGTTTAGAACCCCGTTCAGCTTATTGGCTAAGGATGGCTTTTAGAATTGAGAAAGAAATAATGTAGGATTAATTCAACTGCAGAGAGTATGTCGCATCCCAAAGTTCACAGTTGGCACGTGACTTTATATGCATAAAATAAAACTAAATTATACGAGCGCTGGATAAAATTCTTTTATCAAATTTCTTCGGAAGAGAAATCTAGAATCGAAATTCTAATTTTATCAAAACAGAGCTACAAAACAATTATGTGGGATATAGTATCAGTCAAAAGTATAAAGATAAAGAACAGTTGTAAAAAGCAACTTGGGTGCTAAAAGAAGCGTATTAAATGTTAATAAGTTTATAGTTTCGTCCAATTTTTCATGACGCGTCGAATTGGCTAATAAAAAATATTATTTCGATAAACTAACTATAATTAATTAGAAATGAGTAAGGGAAAACTTTATCCCAGAACTTTTTTTATATTAATACAACTTGTAGGTAACAATAAATACTCATTTGTATTGTCTTAAAAATAATACAGACTATTTTCTCAATTGCACAGATATCTAATTTGCCTCAATGTATGTAGCAGATGTTTTAATTTCCATTTTATGAAAAAATTTTACGTCAGTATTAAAGACTGAATTAGTTTTCATTTCTGTACTTGAGCCAACTGAACTGGCGAGGTAAGCAATCAGGACTTTTTTCTCATGAATATCATAGCTTCTTTTGCTTCAACACATATTACATACTGCAATAATTTTTCTTCGAATTTGTGTACATATTTTGTAAGCTTATATAATAAGTATGATACATATAAATATGATTTGAAACTGGACACTTAAAAGGTAACTAATGTAATCGTATGAATATTGAATTATTTTGGTTTTATTTTGAATTCACCTTCGTACGTATATTATGATCTCACTCGCTACATGATAAAAGAATCAAGCGATTTATTAGCGCTCTTAATTGCTTCAAATACTTGTGCACAAGGTTAAATAAAACCAACGGGGCATGTTGCGGTAACCCCCTCTACCTTCTGTGGACTACATAAACTGAATCTTATATACTCCCTTCATTCAGGAAAACAGACATGTAATTTTTCCTATTTGAAATTTCATACATTCATATTGCTTTATATTTTGTGAATGGCGAAAAATGCATTTAATTAAGTTTATCAAGTAAATTAGGTATACTTGTAGTTGAGTCCCCATAAAGGAGAAGGAAAAAAGACCTCCCAAACTGACTGAAAGAATTCATTCTCAAAAAAAGCCCATCACCGCACCCTTGCTCGGCTTGTGTAAAATTAATTTCAAAGGCTGGTTTCCAAGAGAAAAAATAAATAAATTTCCACAAAAATATAATAATCGCTATAAATGATAAATTATACTTGTAGTCGGTGTGGGTGTTTACTCACCTTAGTTAATAATCAAAATTAAGAGGGATCATTCTTTATTAATAACCGAAAAATGTTCTCAGTTCTTCAGACTTTCCCTTCAGTTTCCGAGCAACTAGGGACCGGTTCAATCTCATTTCCCCCGGCTGCTTTAAAACGTTTATACAACCCTGCTTGTGGAAATGAAAAATTCCTCTCGACTGGATTTTTCCTTAAACAAACTGAGCAGTTCAAATAATAATAAAACAAAAAAAAACACATTGAAAAATATAAGACATCTCTATTTTTGTTCCAATACAGATTACCACCGACCTATTTACTTTTTCATAAATTTAGTACCTATTAAAAAAAAAAAAAAAAGAGTACAAGCAATATTTAACACTTTTTGGAAAACAGAATTATTTGCTACTGTTATAACTTTAAGCATAATTGTTCCGCATATTTCTTACATGTCTAGCTCGTATAAAATTATTTGGTCAAACGATCTTTTTCGTATTCACAAAAATAAAAATCTGCACATTTTCCTGTTGTACACACATACTGTCCTTGGAAAAAAGAAACTCCATGAACTCTCACTATTAGACATGGAAAGTTATTTAAAGAGAATGAAGAATTTTTGTTCCAGCTATTACTAATGAATCTAAAACAGAAAATCTATTTCTTAAGAAGTGGGTGTGTACATGCAGGAATTCTGAGAAAAAAAAAACTACAAACCTACTTTAGATAGATTATTCTGCAACCTATCCCTTTACTCAGTAATAAAATTTAACTTTTTCAGACTCGTTTCCGAAATTCACTTAAACTTTTTTTTTGTCACACTAACTAAAGTTTACAAAAGAGTGCCATGGCAAATTTGGCTTTTGAATATGACATTTAATTTCGGTTACGATTACACTTGCTGTCATAATGATTTACGATTAAAATTCGATAGATAGGTTACCTGAAATTTGGATATAAATTTAAAATTGTAGTGCATCACGAAGATCTGGGCGACATACAATTATCTACCCTTAATCATCTAGAAAATGATCCATTGATTAAAATAAATTTCTTACTAACTCTCGTAAATCTGGTAACATGATTATTGCAATTAGAAAAACAAAATTCTTCGAATTTATCATTGCAGATATTTATTGAAGAATAAGTTAATAACATTAATGTGTAATTAATTACCAATATTAGCCGGAAAATTACGCAGTTGTTTTATTGAGTAATGAAATATTAAAGAAAATATACTCCATGATCCGTATTACTTTTTCTTTTCGAATTTTAATCGAATTAACAACAGACCTTTAGTTTTCACTCAAAACACAAATTAAATTTGGTTCTTGGTCCTGCCCTGGGATTGTTTTTATCAAATGAATGTAGAAGATGATATTTTTTTATGGAAGGAAAAAAAACGAAACAATAATTTTAAAAGTGTTGAATCTAACAAATCTGTTTTAGTTTTTTTGTACGTGACCTGCTGACCTGCTTCTTATTTCTTAATAGTTTAGCGGAAGAACTGAATTATCACGAGGGTAAAGGTTTTTGCTGTTCGTTAAACTCTGTAAGAAACATATCCCATTTATTACTGTTGGCGAATAGCCATACGAATATAGAAGTTTATTTTGATATTTTATGGTCTAAAATGCAGCCTTACTGAAAGTAAGTTGCAATGTACCATGGGTTCCTCTGTTTGATGTTTCTTTGGCTTCCATTCTACATTTGCCCGTGTGAAACTTCCGTTAACTTTCAAGTTACTACAAAAATTATCAGAGGATACTCCAGCTCAGAAGTGTTTGTCGCCAATTTATAAATCTTAAGCTATTCTAAGTCGAAGCTCTCCTTTTAATAATTTATTAAAATTGTTCCCCACAAAACGTTACAAATTATGTACTCTACTTCCTCCATTAAATAAGAACTTAATGCATTTACGAAATTTTCAGCATACGAGTACATATTTCTATAATTTCTACTCTACGGTTGCAATTATTTTAAGAAAGTAAACTTAAATCGGAGTAGCGTTTCCATGTGTACTCTTTTTCCTTGTCTAATACTGCAAAATTTACATCCGGATTGAATCAAACAAGATTATCGAATAAGTTATCTATCTATTATCTTAGTGGAGAAATTATTTTTCAGAGAATTTATAAGTTTTATATATATCTAGTATTAAAAATGCAGCCATCTTCGTTAGTCAACATTCTCGTTCTTTTTTTTTTTATTTTTAGAAAATAAATATATTTTTGGAAAAATAATAACCAATAGAGGAATTCAAAATTGCTTCATTTTCATTATCTTCTAAAAGAATATTAGACAGTATGTAATCCAAAAGATTTAGTTAATTAAAGTTCAGGAAATATGTTTCCTAGTTGACGAAAATAGCAAAAAATATGAAATTTTTTGTCTTTAAGCATGTAATTTGGAAATTCTTCTTATGTAAGTTGCAAATTTAGAAACACTTCTTTTTCATCAGTGAAAGTAATAATGGGTTTTTAATGAATCGAATCAAAAATTAATTTTGTACAAGAATACGAGTACTCGTAAAGTGATACCGTAAGATAAAGATATTTTGGTTAAAGGCCATTTGGCTAGATATTGAGACTTAGAAACGAGCGATATAAATAACAAAGAAACAAAATTACGTTGAAAATCGAATTAAATAAAAATTTAATTTCTTCCGTATTTTAATCCAATTATGAAATTAACTCGTACTTGCATGAGAATAATTTTTAATGTACCTATTTACGAAATATAAATTTTAAAATATTTAAAGGAAAACGTGAATATCGAAAAGTTCAGTTTTTTTACGAATAAATATACTGAAATGATAAATTTAAGTTATATACAAATCCAAAAGTCTTTTCGAGTAGAAACAGATACATTTTCCAATACTTAGAAAGTTAATTGAAAGTGTATTTCAGCTCTCTCTCTTTCTCTCTCTCTCTCTCTCTCTCTCTCTCATTCTCTCACTCTCTCTCACTCTATCTCTCTCTCTCTCTCTCACTCTCTCTCTCTCTCTCTCTCTCCCTTTATGTACACTAAAATACAAGAAAATTTTTGAATTCCTTTAATCTCACGAAAATATGTTAGTGTATTTTTATATTTTTCGTCAAGTATGCTCACATGTTATAAATAATTATTCATAGTGAACGAGAACAAACGGTGGCACCTGTGGCCATTCAAAACTAGTTCTAACTAGTACATTATTTTCCAACACAAGTACATTAACGATTTATGAACTCTGGTTAACGATGTACGACTTGTTAGGACTAGTGTAAGTAATATTAATACAATCGATTTCATTTGATAGTGTAATAAACTAGCGAAGTACAAATTAATTAACTTCTAAAATTGCGTTCAAGAGAGGCGGACAATTTTTTTTCTTTTTTCTTTTTTTTTTCTTTTTTCTTTTTTGTTTTTTACTCGGGGCTAGACGCTTATTGGAATGCAACGAATCTCGGCTGAGATCAAACGTTAATTGACTGTCTTTTTACCATGTATCTTAGCGCCACTTTTGATGAAATAAACAATTCGTTTGGAAGACATCTAACTTTAAATAGCTCGAATCTTCCTGTAAAAAGAATATTACCACAGGGAATCTATTGATTACAAAATATGTAGGTATATATAATCTGGGATCATTTGCATTCGAACTTTCTACGCCGTATTTGAATTTATCATCATCATCATCATCAAATTAGTCTTTACTTTCTTTTATAACATATTTTGAAGAAAGTTTGTGCACGTCTGCTGGAAAGAAATAATATATTTTTAAAAGTATTATACGACATTTAAAATGTCCGTTCCTTTACTAATCAGTTTTCTTATCGTTATCAGGAAAAAATCATAGAGACTCGAAGGCAGTTGAGAAATTTTATTTTTACTATGAACTTTATCTATATAGTTGGGTACTTTGAAATAGAAAATTCTGCGAAATAAGTTTGAAACTTCTATAACTTTTAGAACATAATTCACTGCATTTCCAAGAAAAGCTTGTAAACAAAATCGTTCATTAATGAATATTATTATCATTGTTGTTTTTATTGTTATATTATTATTTGTATTATTATTCATTTTCAGTACAGTGTATCTACAGAACTGAAAACTGAGCTGTCGAGGTAATGCCGCCTTGTACAAAAGAATTTATATTCATAATTTTTTCATTTCTGTTCGATTATTAAGCATCAACTGATTTACAGAAAAGCAACACAGCCGATGTACTCTTAATAAAAAATTTACCCTTAAATTATCATATCGAAACTGAATGAAACCTTCAAGTTTCACATACGCATATTCCGACTCATAAAAAAGACATCATAAAACTAAATGGTTAAAGAAAATTATTGAATTTTCTGAAACTAAGTATAAAAAAATTTAGCAAAGTTTTGAAGAAGATTTAAAATTATCTAAATATTCCTGAGAAAACCAATATTCTTTAGAATGAAAACGAAATTACTCGTCAATCACAAGCAAAAAAGATAAATGACTATATCAAAAAAACCTTATGGAGCCAAAAAATATGATTTAGTTTATTGTTTCGGAAGATGAGAGTTTTTATCCACTAAGTCTCTACCGAGATAAAAAAAAAAGTAAGATGTGACATGAGGATGAATGACTGATGCAGCGCAGTCAACCTACTGTAAACAAAGTAATTCAGGCCCTAAGCTGCAAGAAGTCACTAGTCCGTACAACTATGAAAGTAGTGCTCAACCAGAATTATAAAAATTATTAGAAAATATTGAGATAATAGTGGAATCACATTAATGTCAATTAGTGCAGATATTCGAAGTAAAACAAAAAATTGCGAAAATTAACAACCTGTTTTCTCTAACACATAAATACTCGATTTCCTTATCACTCATTTCTTACAGAGTTACATTAATCCTCTAACAATATTTAGTTTAATAGCTAGGGGTTCTATTTCTTTACTGCTGTCACTTCGAGAACTGGAATTTTTCTTTTTTCTAGAGAAAAAATGTGTCCTTTCGAAAAAAGTGACTCGATTTAAATTAAAATACAAATAACTATTAGCACTGGACAAAAATATTTAAGGAGCGTATCAAAGTCTAAATATTAATTTCGATCCAAAAAAGAAATGATTTTTGATTCTGACTAAGAGAAACGTAAAATGATTCTAAGTAATTAAAAAATCAAAAGTGATTCATTTAATGTAGGGAAATTCAAATTTTTATAAAATTTTGTCAGTCGGAAAATACTTACCTACAAGTATTTCTATTAAATTTGAACATTACCTCTGAATGAATAATTTTCCAATTTTAATGTCACACTTCATAATTTATATTTGAACAACTTTTCAATAATATTTTGTTTTTCTTTCTTTTATTTTACCTACTTTGCATAAGAATTTAAATATATGAATTAGTGATATGAAAGTTTGGTATCTTCAGAAATTTCTTGTTCGGTGGATACAGTCATATGATTTGTATTTACTTTTTGTTATCAAAATCAGGAGATGGCATTTCAAACATACTGTATGTGTAAGATAAGCCATATTACGTGCTTATAAACTCATAGTTGCTATAAAATTATCTTTATTGCTTTTATTAGTGAATACTTTGGTTGGTTTTTCTCAGTTTCGTTATAAACCTTCGCAACAGATATTTTAATTTGGGAGGCTATCAATACAGTAATTCATAAAATAGCAAATGGTATAAACATCGAAATACTATCTTTCCAATACCAATACTTAGCTAGCTAAACTAAAAAATATTAGCTAGCTGTTTCCAGGCTCACGACAAAGAGGTGGTTGGCATTTTTTAATATAACCTCTTAATGCCTAAATTATAGGATCATTCAGAACCATAAACATATTAGACTAGTAATAGTTACAAGAGTACTGTATTATTACTACTATCTGAATCATAAAATGAAAATCCCATGTAAAATAACACACCATTTATCTACCAGCCTGGGTGAAAAATAATTCTAAATATAGTGTTTATAGCTGTTATTTCTGAAATAACCTAGCTGTTTATAGAAGTGAACTCTATCTGTAATTACAAGCTGAGAATACAATTACATAACAGAAAGAATAATCGCGAAAAATTAACAGAATCAACAATACTGACTAACCACCAACGACCTCTCAACAGAATCAAGTACCACCAACAAATCAATATAAACATCAATAATCATCAAAAAGACCAACAAACTATCACAAATCAATAGAATTGACACAAACTATGAATTAATAAATGTCCACCAATGCCAAAAAATCAACAGAATCAACAACCACCAAGAATTAACAGGTCCAGGACATCAACAACCATGATTATTCAAATCTGTACATTGCTTATTATTTCTGGATGCTTTAATGTAGGTTTGAAAGAACAAGCCAAATGTATATATTCCTCTTAGGTATTACCGTGTACATTTAAACCTGCAGGAGTTAATGTTAACTCTTGGACTTTATTTGCCACCGTTGATCTAACACTTGGCCTTCGGTTGCCGGAGATACTTTTTAAACAAAATCTAGCTTGGTTTCAGACTGAAAAAACAGTTACGTACTAACCTCACCGCTGAGACGTGCATTATCTAACTTGAAAAATATTTTTAACTTGGGCCAGCGATCTAACCTCAGGCTGTTGTATCTAGTAATGTATTAATAGCACATTCTTTTCCTAGAGCTAGCGGCTCTACCACTGAGGGTTGCATTAACTAATATGTTAATAAGTTGATATTTTTCAAGTATTTCTAACTTAGCTCGAATATCCTTAACTAGAGCTTGTTATTCTCTTCAGGATGATATCAACTAAAGCATTTTATTAATGTATACAAAAATATTTCCCTGGAGCTAACAGCTTCACCATTGAGAAGTACAGTAAAATATATCTTGAACTTGAGCCAGTGACCAAACCCCAAAAAAGTACTATGTATTTTCCTAGATCTAGAAGCTCCATCACTGAGGGTTGCATCGACTGTTTCAACGTTTTTTATATGAAAAATATTTCTGACTTACGTCGGCAGTCCAGATTGTGGGATTACATCTAATTCAGTCAATCATTATAGGCTATACTAAATAAATAAATATAATTTACCAGAGTTCTTTATTGCTTTCCTAAAATTATCCTGCAGCTAACAA
>Ga0115844_100618_pt1 | contig 10456 bp, 1 predicted proteins | sample InSIn1gowninarea_FD_83858 | JGI IMG/M metagenome (GOLD analysis project Ga0115844, IMG submission 83858) | reverse complement strand
TCATCGCAAGCTTCTACTAAATCATCGGTGTTACTTTGTAGCGCATCTTCATTGTCGCTTAGTGAATCCACATCATCCGCATATAAAGACAATCAGTGGCGTACCCACAAATTTTCGTTTGGGGGGGGCAAGTATCGGTGTCATTGATGGGTATACGATATATATGGATATACGATCCGCAGATCCAGGATTTGGCTAAAGGATATAGTGACATTTTATCCAGTTCGAACTTCGATGAAGTCTCATTTTATCCAGTGTAATTTTGGTAATCAAAGGTGACGACAGCCCTTTAAGCCCCTTGGATCTGCACTTGTACAAATTTGTAAGCACGAAATGAACTTTACCCAATTAAGCATTAACGTTAGATGTGAATAAGTTATTGAAAATGGAAATATTTTTTACTCTAACGAATATATATGAGTCTATCGTCGTTAGATTCGAATAGTTACCGAATTTCAACATGTAACCAAAATATAGCATTTTTTCTTAACTTCAAAAAAAAAAAAAAAAGAAAGAAAAAGAATTGTCGTGGTTTCGAAGGGTACTGAAACACTGTGGGCCAGCTGTTTGACTTCAGCCCTTCGGAGCTTCGTGCCAGGGAGTTTTTTTAAAGAACTAAAACTTTAAGCCATGTTTAAGCATTGCATTTAACCTGTCCTAAAATATACTAGATCTAATTATATATTGACTACTAGCGATCATTAACGGGTGGGGGTGGAGGGCAGTTGCCTCCCAGTTCTTACCGTCGCACTATATACTGTACTCTTAATACTCAATCTATAATGGTAAAATCCCCCCACCCCCACCCACCCTAGCAATCTTCCAAGTTCTATTCTGTAAAAACCTTCGTAGGAAAATTTACAACATTCGGTGGCTATCTGTTTGCCTCCGATTTTTTTTTTACAGCTGCAGCAGCCACTCGATGCCACTGGACATACTACAAGACATATAAATTGATATGTTTCTTATCCATAGACCTAGTTGACTTCTTAGTCTTCTTGGACAATTTCGCAGTCACATACTCGATTGGAATCTTCGTCCTCTTTTGTTCTAACACTTCGAATAGAGTTTGTTGCTGCTTCATTATTCGTCAGAATGTTCTCATATGCAGCGCACACAAACAAACAAATTCAAACAATAAATGATTTCTGGAAAAATAAACGAGAACACACTATCTATTCACTATTGCAGGAGCGAATCCAGGTTCAAAATTTGGGTGTGTGTGTGTGGGAGGAAAGGGCGCACAAGGTTGAAAATACCAAGAGATTGTATTTACTTATTTATTTAATATTTATTTGTATTATTTACTTTATAACTCTGGGATGAGTTTTATTTTACTTTTGAAATACAAAAATAAAAAAATCCACATTCTATTGGAGAGGAGAGTGATCCCCCCTGGCTCCGCCTATGCGCTATTGTTCCATCTTGCTTAACTAACTTCTGCACGGAACAATGCCATCCTCTAGTGGCGTAAATCTAAAGTTGTGTTAATAGTTATGTAACTAGCATTTGGCAAAGATTTTTAAAAAAATATTTTTTCGCATTTACCTAAAAAAAAGTGCCCTCTTTCTACACTCTGCTTTCATTATGAAATGCTTTTGCTTAACAATGCTGTATGGGTGAACCAAAAGAAATTGCTATTGCGGCGAGCGAGGAAAGAAATAAATAGTCGTCCAAGACTCTTGAAATTGTTTTAAAGAAAAGGAAAAAATTAAAGCTGCTTCTGTTATAAAGAAATATATTTAAGTGTAGAAATAACGATGTATCAGAATAAGAGTAGAAAGTAGTTTTCTTAGGAGAGATACAAGGCAGTGACGACGAATGATCAAATTAGAGGTTATAGACAGACATATTTCCAAAGAAAAAAAAAATATGGAGAGAAATTGTTCCCTTCCCTTTCCTCCTTAAACGCCGCTCATGATACCAGAGATGGCGTGAGTCAAAGAATAAGTGACACACTACCCGCCGTGACCCACTACTTACTAGGGCTTTCTTAACTCATGACCTACCTGAATTCAATCTTCAAGAATCATTTACTGTGACCCACGACCCATCATAACTAATTCGGCCCTCAACCCACTGGAAGCCTCTTTTGGCCTGAGGGTTCAGATATCCCATTTTCTTCTCCATCCAGGGACCACAGGTTCTAGCTTAGAACGTCGCTTAAGAAAACATCCAGGGTGACACACCACCCGCCGTGACCAGAGATGGAGTGGGTCCGGAGCCAAGTTCACATAAATTTTCCTAACTGAAGTTTTAAGCTAGACTCTATGGTCTGTGTATGGAAGGAAAATGGGACTGCGAGGACAAGTTTGTTATGGGCCGAAAGACACTTTCATTAGGTTGAGGGTCCAATTGGTGATAGTAGATAGTGGGTCGTAGGTCAAGTGTGGGGTCACAATCGACTATGTATGGTGGTTAAAGATTGATTTGCGGTAGGCCGTGGTTTAAGAAAGCTCTATGAGGTGGTGGGTCATTCCCGCGGTGCCGGGGGACATCATTTTCGGGGACTCCCTTTCCTCTAAGGTTAATGTGCTAAGATTGGACTGGGGCACCTTACTCTGATATTGCGGGGGCCTTATATTCTGCTTTTGTGAGGGGGTGCAACTTTCCACCACGCCACTGGCACGATCACAGGATTTTTTTTCCGGAGAGGGGATAAAAGATGCACAAACAATGTTCTTTCAACCCTTATAGAAAATAATGGATTATAATTAGAAAACAAATGTATCGACAATTCCATGAAAAATTAGCTGCATCGAAATGTTGTGTAACACAAAAGCACTTGTGTGAGCAGGAACGGCGCTAATTTCCCACAGTTGGGGAGGGGGCACAGGAGGGGCATAAGATTTAGTTGGCGGGCAATTCAAACATAATCCAAACTGTATACTAATAAAACAAAATATTACATGTCATCTAAATTTCTGAGGGACACAATAAGGGGACCGAGTGAAAATTTAGGGGGTCACGTTCCCCCCTTGCGCCGTCCCTGGTAACAGCCTATACAATTTTTCAATTTCAAAAATCCAGGTGGAGCAACGCAATGAATGTCCCCCTCCCTCTTTCCCATTGCGGGCGTCCACTAGACTGGATACACATTTGATTGGTAGCTATACAAATTGAGCTCGTACTTACTTGTTTCCACCGTTTCGGTCTGCAACTCTGTTCTTCCTTCATCTTGCTTTCTTTTAAATTTTAATAGCTCAAACAATGTTTGCTGTCGCTTCATCACCGTCTAAACTAAACTCACCCAAATCAAAATAAGAAAAGAATGAGGACTGAGTATTCCCAGCCAGTTAACTACTACCCACTGTTTCAGGTAGATTGACAGCTCTACAATCAAAATAAGTTTACTCTAGTGGATTAAATGTGAACGATTGAGCTATTTCCTTTTTTCGTCTCTGTATTGGTGAGAATAATAAAATATTTTTAAAATATATATGTATATAGTTTTTTAATAGTAGACTATTTTTTCCTTTGGCTTCCTTGTTCTTAACAATGCTATGATAAATCAAAGAAACCGCACTCTTGACTTATGGAGAAAGTGAGACGGAAGTAAAGGTTGGTTGAAAAAAAGACATTTCTTTCAAACGCTCTCAAATATATATAATTACTAAAACAATGGACATTTCCGTTTTCCCCGTCCTTATATATTTTACAATTTGTTTGTGTACTTCAGATTAAATAACAGATAATGTTTTTGAAATTTCAGCGCTAGGGTAGTCCGTTCCGTAGAAATATAGCATGAAATACTGAAAATTCAATCTTCTACGTCATACAACGAAAATCATCATCTGATTGGTTTGACGTAATTAATCCGTACTATTTCCGTAGCTATATGCGTCTCCCTATGTTACGTTCCTTATTCAGAAATTTGAAGACAAAAAAACACGGAAGAGAAAGAACATTTACATCATAACTTAAGGAAATAATTAATGTACAAATCTGCAGAACACTCTTCAATAAGTTTAAACACCAAAACATGTTTTAATAACAGAAATTTTTCGAAATAATGACAGAGAGCAGTCTTAACTTGCAATGCTCTTTTTATCGCTTGTTTGTGTCGCTTTTAATGTCTTGACAATTGGGCGCAATTGGTTGGCGCATGCAACTTTCAACTTTTTATACTTTCACCTAAGGCTGTTCGAATCCTATCAAAGGCCATGTTTTATTTTACTTCACTTAACGGAACAGTAACTTCAATGTAAAATTTTCAATTTTCGTTTTTGTTTGTTACATGCTTTTATTATTATTTTTTTATAATGACATATTAAAATTATTCAATATATTCACGGGTTACAATTAGTACGTTAAATTGTTAACAGATGGCAGTAACGAGCACTATTAATTCATGTGCTTCTAAGTTATTGGAAAATGCTTCGCCAGCATTCATTGAAAAAGTATACGATTATCGAATGTAAAAACTCCATTTTTTACAGAAAAAATAGGTAATTCTACAAGGATTCTAAAGAGCATTATTAGAAGATATATTATGATTTAATCATGAAAAAAGAGCTGCTACAAATTAGTGTTGAAGCTACCAAAATATATCAATATCTTAAAAAAAGTATTAAAAGTAAAAATCAATTTTAAATGAATAAAACGAACTAAATGACATATTAAGGCATACAGAAAAGGTATTCACCACTTATACTATTTCTTTCGATCCATTTCTGCTATTTCTTTTTAACAATAGTAACAAATCAAATACCATCTGTATGTTAATGACAAGCATTCAGCAGACTTATTACGTCATAACATGGCGGCGCCCGATTAAGCGCAAGGCTCTTTTGAAGCAAGTCCGTCTTACTTTTGATAAATGCATCACAGAAAGAAATGAAAATGTTTTCCGTACTCTACTTTAACAGAAGAATTTTTTATTGCAATAAAAAAAATAATACCGGAAATATCTATTGTTTACAATGAATAAAAACATGTATAACGAAAATTCAAAGCTGTTTAAGCTCAAAAGTTGAGGTTCAGAACTAACATGTAGCCTAAGTTTGCCCCCTCTTGCCCCCGCAAAATTGATATCTGGCCAGAGATGGGGAGCAATCCCCCAGCCCCCCTGAGGTTGCGCCACTGCAAACAATCAGTTTAAGATAGCGTTTCTCAACCGTTTTTCATGCCACGACCCTCTTTTTACCGTGCCTTCTGCCCGGCGACCTCCAAAAGCAATTTTCTTGTTTGTCATAAGATGCTTTGTTTCACTTTGTATTAAATATCCTCCTGAAGGTTTCGACGCACACACGCACACATAGGCGCGACCCCCTTGACTTCTAGGTATAGACTGGATTAAATGGCCTTCAATCCTACTTTACACTGGATGAAGTGACACAGTTATGGTTTATCCCCTCCCCCTCTTGATTATATCCATATATATATACTGTTTAATAATTCGTGTAACTGAGAAACAGACCTGTAAAAACGAAAATTTTCAACGTGTTTTCATGAAAGTTTCTACAGTTGCTTACAAGACCCTGAAGATTTGATACTGTGACAATATATTTCCTAAACAAAATTTTAATCCCCTTTTGGGGATTCAAACTCAAAAGTGAATCTCGCTTATGGGAAAGTCAATGGTAATTCAGAGGGCTACTTTTCCATGTCTGATTTTATTAATTAGTACCACGTAATTAAGTAAGACGCTGATTTCTGTTTATAAAATATTGTATCATCTCTCGATCTAGTTCACTTTTTTTGTTTGAACCTCCAGGAAGGAGGAAGGGGGGTTACTTACAATTTTATTTTGGAAAATTATTTTCATAATGTCAAAAATAGATTTTGTGAGCAATTGTAGAAACTTTCATGGAAATATCTGGAAAACTTTCGCTCTTAGTGGTCTGCTTTTCAGTTACACGAATTAATAAAGAATCTGAATAATAAAAAACGTGATATTTAGGACAAGAATGGGTACCTAATTTCTGACTGAAAATGACTTGATGAAGTGTATCACAAAAATTGAACCAGGCATTATGAAACTGGTTAAATCAAAATTGGCTCAGATTTCAGACGAACCTAGTAAACTTGGGTAATCTTTCGTAGCATTTAAAGTATTTTTGTCCATTTTTTTATTTTGTGTAATATTTGCTTTTCATTTAAAAACATGACAGTTGATTTGCTGTATTTAGTAATAAATACCATAATTATATTATCGAAAAACTATTCAACAAATTACATTATCTTTAGTAATTATAAAAACAAGTAAAATAAAACACCTTCTTTGAAATTTATTGGTTTTAGCATACAAAACCCTAGTTAATTTTATTTGTTCAACTCCTCCCGCGACCCCCACGTTGTGAAACTCTGGTTTAAGCTATTCAAAGCAAGTGATTTTTTGTCCTCTTTTGTTTTTAAATCCCATATTCTAATGCAAAGGTAAATAGTTGTGGTGGCAAGGCATCACCTTGTTTCGGTCGCTGCGAATCTCAAAACTATCTGATAGGGGAGACTGGGGCTAGTGGCAACAGAGGGTTAGTTGCAACACTAGTTCTCAAGCGTGCGTGCAGAGTGAGAGCGCGCTCATGGTGGTTCTGAGGCGCCATTGTGTAGTAAGTTGTTACCTGTTATTTGAAGACAATCTCTTTAATTTCAGAATTTTTAGAGGAAAACATACTTTTTTCACGTAGGTAAGTAATTTGTACAGAAGTAGGATCGTAGTGAATATATCGGAATTGTGTTGTTGCATGACTTTTGTAATTTTCAGGAGAAATAACGCATTATTCAACTATAACATGCAGATGTTGTTGTTCCTACAGATTTGTTTAAATGGCGATCGTGTAGAGAAACATAACAGCATTATGCTATGCTAACCACTGGGTGCTTGGGTACAGGAAACAACCACAGTATGGTTCGATTGTGTCGAATGTGTATACTCAAACTTGGTGCGGATACGTCGCACTGAATGGCAGTAGTAAATATGTAATTTTTAAAATTGATTGGCAACGCTGTCAACTGTGGGACCTGAAGTACCTCTGTGACGCTTCCCAGTACGTAAATACAAAGTTTGATCCTAATACGTTCAACGATATCGACGGAATTAAAATGTTATTTTCTGTAATTGGTTGACGACACTGAAAATTTCGGCGCCGGAAGTACCCACATCAACTGTCCCAGTACCTAATGCACATGTCAAATTTGGTGTAAATCAATGCGGATACATCCAACAGTAACAAATATGAAATCTAATTTTTCATCATTTGGCAACCCTGACAAACTACGGTGCCTGGGGTGTTTGTATGACCTGTCCTAGTAATGAACATGTATGTCAACTTTATGTGTAAATCAGTGCACACGTATAGATTTCTAGTAAAGGCATTTCTATAAGTTAAATTTTATTAAATTTTAAAATAGGCTAGCAACACTGACAACTTGACAACTTAGGTACTTGAGGTCGGGGACACACAAAACTTTATTCTATTGGGTTGAATGATGTTTAAGCTAAGTTTGGGGCAGGTAATGGAATAGTTTTAACAGTTGGCAACACTGAGAACAGAGCAATCCGGAATATCTCACATATACCAATAATATTTGTAACCTAGGGTTTAATTTATGTTGTGTTTCTTCTTAATTACCTATATAAAAGTAATTTTTGCTTGAAAAGACGTTAGCAGTATTAGAAATTCCTCCCTAAAAAAAACTTTCTTTTTTCTATGTACAACACTAGATATACCTTTAGCTTTTCACCTTTTATATAATAGCTTGAATTTTAATAAATAACAAATGTCATCAAATATGGTAAAATAGAACTTACAATTTCTAGTAAGTACATATGAATAGACCGTAAGTGCGATTGAAACGTTATAGAGCATACTGCAGATGAAGCACCTATTATTCATTACCCAGTACCATTTTTTATTTTTAGGAAAATGTTTAAAATGTTTAAAACACGTTTTTGCAGTCTATAAAAACTTGTTTAAAACAAAAAAATACGTTTTAAACATATGTTTTGTCCTTTTTTTTTAATTTTTTAACCCTTTTTGATGGCAATAAATACACTCATGTAGATTTGTATAACATAGGGACAGACAGACGGACAACATACTTTTGGTTTTATATACAAGATACGCATTCTGCTAGTGGGGTAGTTGAGACCATAGACCTCATAATAGATAGACTTAGCACCCTTCCCCATTTCTGGCTGCGCTAAAACTAATGGACTTTTGTTCAGAACACGCGATTTTGAATCCATCCGCTAGGTAGCTCTGCCATATACCTCGTAGTAGAATATGACGTCTATGGCAGAGCTACCTAGCGGATGGATTCAAAATAACGTGCTCTGAACAAAAGTCCATTAGTTTTAACGCAGCCAGAAATGGGGAAGCATGCTAAGTCTATCTATTATGAGGTCTATGCTGAGACACATCCTTACTAACTCAACAAGTTTATCTGAATTCCAAATCGTACCAGGTAATTGTACAATTTCCCCTCTTTTTTGACAGAATCATAACGCTTTCTTCAAATCGATGAACTGGTGAACAGTCCCATTCTATTCTAATTTCTTCGCTAATATTTATCTCATGCGAAAATCTGGTCTAACGTAAATCTATTGTTTTTTTTCTTTTTTCTAAATGCATATTGGTGATCTCCAATTATTTCATATATGTATACGCTTAGGCATGTTAGCAGGATATTACTCAACACGTGGTAATATATTGGGAGTAAAGAGATTCCGTGGTAGTTCTTACAGCCAGATTTATCACTTTTTTTAATACACCGGAACGGTTACTGACGTTTTCCATTTTGGAAGCTGCCCATTTTCCCATGTAGCAATTATCAATTTATTTAGTTCCTTGATTAGTGACGTCCTCTTGAATTAATTTATTCGGCTGGTATTAGTGCTCGGAATGAAGGTGCACTAGGGGCAGACCGTGCCCTTACTTTTTGATTTTGGATTTGAGGTATCCTTAGATTATTATTAATGAAACTCATTCCCGTTATCATCACCGCCACTAGGCGCAACCGCTGCCTTAACTTTCCTAACCCACTTCGAGTACTGGGTAGGCTCGTTGTCGTCAATCGTTGGTCATTTGAAAATTTTCGATTCCTTAAACGAAATTTCGACCTCGATCTTGCTGGGTGAAGGTATCCACGGTTCTGTAATACAACTTTCAAATTCCTTTCGTTTTTTTCTTCTCCGTTGTGTAAATTAAGAAGCTTGTGGATTTAAGAATCCCATGCATCGATAATTTTAATCGGATCCAACTGAAGATCGTCATCTTCATTTTTAATCATCCCCAGCCTTATTTGGTTACCTTTTTTTTAATGGGTATGTGCAAAACTCTTACGTTATTTATCTTACCGTTTTTGTCAGATATTTTTGCCGTTTGTTTCTAAACGTGTGTGTGGTACCCAAAGGTCATTTGGGCAAAGTAAACCAATGGTGGTTTGTCAGTACCTTCCACCGGATGAGGACGACATCCGAAGGGCGGAATCTACAGTTTAATGTAGGCTTTGAACCATCACTTGTGAAGCCACCGGAAATCGAACTCGGGACCCAGAAATATTTTTGATAGTAAATGTGTATCATTATTATTATTATTTTATATTAGAAGGAAAAAGATTGGTTGTAACAGCCGGTTGGTTGGTTCTTTGGCACTTGAGGCCGAAGCACGCTCATTCTAAAGAAAGATTATATTCTAAAAAAAAACAGACTCAAACCAAGAGGCCGTGGCTCAGTGATAGAGCGTTGGTTTAACATTCGCGAGGTGTTGAAATCGATCCTAGTCAGCAGTCAACCATGTTAACAAGTTTTTCAAGGTTTTTTCAAGGCTCAGTCACGCAAGGTAACTGCTGGGATGGTACCTACAAAATATACCCTGGTCGTCTACCTTCCACAATCCTATCCCCATTCCTATTCTAGTCTGAGCCTCAGATGCCTAAAACCCTTAAAAAAATTTCAAATTCAAATAAAAAGACTCAAATTAATCTTTCTTTGCTAAAGAGTGTCTTTACCAATATGTCTTAATTTACTTTGTAAAACGTTAAAAAAAGAAAGAACAATAAATTTATAATTATTTATAAAAATAAATTTTGATAATCAAAATAGAAAATTTTCCACTTGAAAAATGAATGAGAAAACACAATTTGAAAGTAAAATGCATTACTGTTATACGAAAATAAATGAAAATCAGTCAGCACTAAGAATGCAATTGATGAAAATTAGTCATCTTCATTACCAATATGATAAAAATATATAGGGTGGGCAAATGTTACGAGAGTCTTGGAATAGAATATCCCTTTATTTTGTACATCACTATACAATTTGCAATAGGCAGTGCCGTGGACAATTTCCGAGGCTCATTTTATGGTAACCAGAGGCACTAAGGCCAAACAGTTTCAATTATCAAAATTCTTATATATTGTAGGTGCTATATACCGAATATCATTACAGTGGATCAGCGAGCAGAAAACGACCCTTATGCGCAGTACTTCTTTAATTGCAATCTACGCAAAT
>Ga0115844_100614_pt1 | contig 10465 bp, 5 predicted proteins | sample InSIn1gowninarea_FD_83858 | JGI IMG/M metagenome (GOLD analysis project Ga0115844, IMG submission 83858) | reverse complement strand
ATAAGGCCGCCATCGAGAGGATGCGCAAGCAGGCTCGACTGATAAGGCCGCCATCACCTTTAGGTGCTCGACCAAAAGCCCCCCCACCCAATAAGTAAATTGAAGAGGATGCGTAAGCAGGCTCGACTGTTAAGGCCGCCATCACCTTTAGGTGCTCGACTGATAAGGCCGCCATCGAGAGGAGAGGAGAGGAAAGCGCGAAGGAAGGTCTAAGGCTGGACAGCATTGTTCGCATACCAATATCGATGCGATAAGGCCGACATAAGGAGGAGGTTTAGGGTCGGTCGATCGATAGAGCGAGAATGGATTTGTTGGAAGAACGGGCACTACTACTTCTTTGTTGTCGTATTTGTAGGGAAATACATAATATTTGTGTGAGTGGAGATCGCTTGTCTCGAGTCCCACTCGAAGCTCACTTGTTTTGCCTCCTAACCGTTGTTATCCTTCTATTTGGAAATAGGTGGAGTGACAGCTATCTCCGAGCTTTTTTGGGGAATTGCGCTTCTTCACCTCTGTTCCAAGGCCGGGTTTACGTCAAAAGTTTCTCTCCGATTCTGGTACTAAAGATAAGAAAGAAGGTTGGCGAGGAAGTAGCCCTTGGAGTCCTATCTATAAACAGAGTCTGCGGGAAGAGTTGTTTTATTTACATAAACAGCGGTAGCGTCATTTCTCAAGCCCTCAGATCCAATGCCAACAACGTTGGGTCGAACTAAATAGAGTCAATTTTGTATCTAAGAGATTGGGCTGGCTGCCGCCTTTCCGCCTCAACCGCTTCCACCGGATCATCGGGGAGAGTAGGTGAGGAGGTTCCTTCTGCTAAACTTGAAAGAGGAGAAGCAGGTTTAACTGGAAAGTGGGCGAGCCCCGAGTACACTCGAGTACACGCTCCCTTTCGTCTAGTGGTTAGGACTTCGCATCCTCATGTCGAAGCATACTATATGGATGGTAAGTAACATGTCGTCCAGCCACTTCCCATATATCATCATCAGAGGAAGGTCTGTCATTTCGATGCGTCCTCTCCTCTTCATTACTAAGCACGGGTATGTCCTGGTGAGCCACCGTCCGTCTGTTTCCTTCATTGCGTCCCGACAGGCGAGCTGGAGTCCCATACAGAGCTGAAGGGTTATCTGCCTCTTCACACGGTACCACCCCCGTGTCGTCGTCTGCTGCCTGTAGTGTGTGATTGTTGCAGGTGGATGGTGGTACGGGGGATTTCTTTTTCATCCCTGGCACCCCATCCGGGTGATTGAGGTCTTCTATGCTTATTTGAAGGCAATTTTGTTTGAGCTCATTATTTGGAGTACTATCCCAATCCAGATCTAGGTCTCCCTGTACCAAGTGCACCCCCTCGTTTGCCAGTCTGTCAGCGAGCTTGTTTGCTTTCCTGTGGATGTGGGAGGGGTGGACTGTTTGTAGTTGAGGTAGAAGAGAGCCCGTTGACTCTAAAGACACAACCCGTTGAATTGAATCCATGCTTGTGGGACAGATTGAAAAAAACTTATTGAATTTGGCGTTTTTCCTCTCCCTCGGTACCTCGGTCGAGTCCCTCGACCTCGTAACCTCAGTCGAGTCCCTCCGGGCCCCGGGGATTGGGGTGGGTGGGTAAATAGTGGGAAGGTGAGCAAGAAATCGATGGCGGCCCGGGGGTCGAGCGTTCGTTACCTCACCCTCACCATATGAATAGTGAGTGACCCCTAAATAATATAGGGCCCTCCGGGCCTCAATTTCGTAACCTCAATCGAGTCCCTCCGGGCCTTGCCCTCGGAAAGACAAGCGGCTTCGCACCTTTGTAACAAACTCTTTTTTATGGGTTCGATGAATCATAATCCCTCTCCCAATCGGGGCACAGAAATGGAGATTCTTTTTCATTAACTATACCCTTTCCTATCGTTTCCCTTGGCTTTGAGGTTGAGGCTAGAGAGAAAGGCAAGTTGCTTGCAGGTCTAAAGGAAATAGGGGCACCACACCAAAGGTCTCGTTAGAGGGGGACCAATGCTTATGGCAGCCAACAGACGACATTTGACGGGAAGGAATCGATCTACGATGTCGCATAGAGACGTTTAACCTTTCCATGGCAAGTACACCCAAATTCCACCTTCCCCCTTCGAACACTTCATCGACCTTTCATTTTTGATCCGGATCGGAATATTCCGAAGAGTTTGAAGAAAAAAACTACTGGAACTACAGATAAACAAATAAATACATTGATATATGATATCACATATCTACGTGTTGCATATCGGCGTTTTCACATACTCTACGCGCATCAATACGTCCTTGTTCTAATTAGGAGCCTCAACCTATCAGCAGAAGATGAAGCCTGTAACCTTGTGCATAAGAAGCAGTTCTATCTAGATTTCCCTATTATCTCCCGCTATAACTCCAATTTTCACTCCTAGTAGTTCAGAAGCTGTTTAAAGGAAGGCGTGGCTGGCGTCGTAGGTCGCCTTTGCTGGGATCGTCCATTCGGTGCCGCTTCTGCTGATAAGAGAAAGTCCTCCATGGATTGGGCATCCATCTCCTAACAGTCTGAAGCCTGGTCCCATCCATCCCAACAAGGCTCTCTGATGAACCATAATCCCACCCAAGCAATTTGGCAGTTAAACAATATAAGGTAAAGGGAAAGCTTCTAAGGACCATCCGCAGGAGCAAGGGAAGCTACGACGACGAGTCCTATCCCTTTTGATCCGCTGGTCGAGCAAGTGCATATCCTGCCCGACGTTGGTCAAGTGCATATTATGTCCCCATCGAGCGAGACACGATACGAGATAGATTTAGTTCTGCCACGAGACGAGAGAGACACGACGTGAACCTAAAGCCCGCAGTGAGTGATCATCACACCCAGTTGTTCATTCCCAACAGCCCACAGTTATCGAATCACCCAGTAGTTATCAACAGCCCAGTTCCCAACAGCCAGCCCTCAGTTATTGAATCACGCCCAATTAGCTCCACCTGAAGCAGTGAACCTTAAGCCCCCCACAGTTAGTTAGTTAGTTATTGAATCACCCAGTTTCTAAAAGCGAGCAGTGGAATCTGAAGTCCACAGTGAACCTTAAGCTCACCAGTCGAACCTACCTGCTAGATCGATTGCTGCTTGCCTGAGATCTATCTCCTGATCTCTTTTCTCTTGACTGTCCGTCTCTCTCTTGCTGCCCGTCTATCTATCTTGCTACCTGTCCGTCCGTTGATATTCTATTTCTATCTGCTTCAATCTATTCTATCTCTTTCCTTCCTGAGATCTTATCTCTACCTCCTCTCCCTTGCCACCTTCCTGACTGCTGATCCCGCCCGACTGCTTCGACCCGACCTGCGACCTTAGAACTACCCGTCTTCATCGACCGAACTGCCTTCATCGAACTAATTGATACCGACCTTTCTGCCTGAGAGGAGAGGAGAAGAGAAGAAAACGAACCGGTTTATGCGGGTATTTATATATGTTATTTGTTGGTATACCTTTCATGATTGAAACAAGCTGTTACCTTACGAACATATCGATGTTACCCAAGTTTGTGCCAGAAGAGATAGTGATTGAGTTCAAGTTGACACCAGAAGAGATTGAGACAAGCTGTTAACATACGTTATTTCGGGTATGTTAACCCTGACCAGACGAGATAGATTTTGATTTAGCCAAGTTGACACGATAACAAGATCTATTTTGTTCCCCTGTGTTCCCCTTAAGCCCAGTCCCACCTACCTGCTTCTATTCTTGCTGCTTGCCCGTTTAGATATTAATTACTTACTCCAAACAGACCTAGGGATGTGAACACCGAAAGGACACAGTCATGCCTACCCGCCTCTTGCTGTCCGCTTGCTGGCTTTACGAATGAATCACCGAACGAGATAGATGGATTATGTTACCCCATTTGACCAGTCAGCCCAGTGTTACCTGCCGATCGAAACGAGCAGGGCATGGCACAGACAGCTAGGCACAGGATTTGAAACCCATTTGACCAACAGCGAAAGAAAGATGTTCCCACGGAATGAGATTGATTGATTTTATCGATCGATAGAACACATGTTCCCAACTGCCAACACATCAAGTCCGCCAAGTCCACCTACAACAAACCACCAACAGGGAAGGGAGGGCCTACAACAACCTGTCTACCAATACCTAGGGACCTAGACCCACCATTCAACCAGTACAGGACCGCCAAGCACACCACCAGGGGCCTAGCCAACAAACAAACACGGGCTACTACGGAACCACCTCACGACAATAGGACAATACTCCAACGTACCTGCTAGGTGCTGATATCACAGAACGTTATATACGTTCATATACCGTGTTACCTATTGATTTCATTTCTGGATTTCTTAGATCAATATATGTTACCAACAATGAATGAATCACTGGGAACCAATAGACCCATTTACCTTTCAGTCCAGTTTTCCCTACCTGCCTGTGATCGATCTATCGATTGTGCCCGTTGATGATTATATTACTTACGCTAAACAGGAGGCCTAGGGAGGTAGGTTAGAACCGATAGGCCGCAGTCCCACTGTCGATCAATTGCTGGTTGGTCGATGAACCGGGGATTGTTTCTCACTTGCTAGATGTGGATGGATGCTTGGGGGAGGTCACCGGACAAGAGAGATATTATGTTGTGTTCCCATTCAGCCCAGTGGAGCCTACCCGCCTGGGGAGGGAATAGACAATAAAAGTTGAGCGCTACGGAAGCAACAATCTTTTGATTTGACCTACCTCCGCTTACCCTTAACGCGTAGGAACAATCTTTTGATTTGACCTACCTGCTGCAACAACTAGACAGAGCCACGAGAGAGAGAGACATGCATGGTTGGTTCATATACGTTGATGTGCGACCTCTTGATTTGATTGCGGGCAGAACAGTCCGGGGCGGGATCTTTTGAAAGAAGTGACACAGCAATATTATTTACGATACACCCAGAACTGCTATTTGCTTTTGATTTACATATTGAGTTTTTAGGATGCTGCCAAACAAAGACACCGAGAGAAACAGATCACCCTGGATTTTTGGGGAATACAATCCCTCACCATATGAATAGTGAGTGACTCCGTCCCTGGAAGCACTGCTGCGCGGGGTTATACCCCACCCCCAGGAAGGAACAATTAGAACCGGCGAAAACCCCGGAACGGGTGCACCGAATGAACCCAGACGGGGTGGGCGCTTCGCGGGATGCTTTGAATGGATTTTTTGAATGCCTCGCTTATTTACGCTACCCAGACAAAATGTGCTTTTTGATTTCAATATTCGAGTTAGGAGGATCCGCCAAACCATTAGTGAACGAATTTAGTTATCTGATCTATTAGTCAAACAACCTAGGCCACTTCAAGCGGGCGGGGAATTTTGATCACACCAGCAGACGCAACAAGCCAAGCATACAAAGCCTTAAGCCTGAACACACCAGCCAAGCACATCTTCACACTTATCACTTATCACCTCACACTTTTCACTTTAAGCATATGCTTATATACGTTCTACAGTTACCTCTTTGATTTTGTTTGGGCTTACTACAGTGATTTAGTTACATTGATTGAACTTATTTATTTGATCTATTTACTTTCTTTATTCGTTTTCCGAGAGAGGCTAACAAACTTTCTTCTTAGAGAGGCTAAATGAATGGATTCTTAAAGAGGCTTACTGTTCGATAAAGCCAGTATGATGCGAGGGCTAACTGACAGGATTATGCTAGGGGGTTGACAAAGCTCTTCTTCGATGGCTAACTTATTTAGTTATTATTTCATCTATTTCATTGATTTCTTTATTCGTTTTCCGAAAGAGAGAGGCTTTCTGAGGCTTCCTATTGAGGATTTCTCTTCATGATTCTTCCATTTGAGAATTGATTGAGTAGTCTTCCTATTGAGGATTTCTCTTTATGATTTTTCCAATTGAGAATTGATTGAGTTTTCCGAATGAGGATTTCTTAATGGATTCTCCGAGGGCAGGCATTCGCACAAAGAGGGCTGAATGAATGGATTATACGAGGGAGGGGTTTGACTAAGACAGTCTTCTTAGATTGGCTAACTGAATAGTCTTTTGCGAGGAGGGGATTTCTTTCGTTTTCCGAGAGAGGCTAACTGATTGGATTATACGAGGGAGGGGTTTCAAAAAGCCAGTCTTCTTGGAGAGGCGAGAGCCATAAGCCAGAAGCTGATAGCCAGGAGGTGGGTTATGCTTGCCCAGAAAGTGATTGATTGATGCATCGCCCACATCTTTAGAGATAGGTGGTCCGGAGGACGAATGAGGCAGCCCACATATTCGAGAGGGGTGGGACTAGGTATTCAAGATGGGCGGTCCAACGGACGGACCAATGACAGCCCGCATCACCAATGGACGAGAGGATTGGGCCTCCCATATTATCACATACCGGATTCCCCTCTACAACATGACACATACACCCAACATGCACGGTATGGTACGGGGCCAAGTGATTGAGGCACAGACATAGGGTCATTGTCAATAGCTGGTAGTCGATCCAAGAGTCGATGCACTCAATACTAGTCATAGCTGGGAACCTAACCAGAGCAGACCTTGCCATAGCAGTAGCCATATGGGAAGTTTCTATGATAGGATAGTAGGACTAAAATTGTGAAATCCTAGCAGAAACAGAGAAATATAAAAGCTCGCATGGAGACGTTGAAATTGTCCGTAGACACTATCTGCTGATCCCATGCGCTTAGTTCCACCATTTCCCGTTAAAGCCAGTGAAAGCCTTTGGGCTGGCCTACCGAAGAAGAAGAAATCCGGATATAATTCCACTGGCTCTATTCCAACACAAACACCAGTAATGCTCCAGGATTCTTTGCCACTACATGTTCTATGCTGGTAGGATACCCAGGTAGGTAGGTGGTGATCCACTAGATTCCGGTACTCCTCCAGTGTCAACCAGGTGGGTTTCTATGCACTCAATTCAAAATCTATTCCATGAAAAATGACTCTTGGACTGGACTAGCTTCCCCAGTAAGTTCCCGTATATAGGTAGGCCCTTCCCTGGTTCCTGGTCTTAGTCCCTGTCTCTCTTTATTCCCTTGGTCTTGGCCCTAGGTCCGCTGTAGTTTTATATAACCATAGAGGTTAGCTTCCGTCTCTGCTATCTATAGCGAGTAAGGCCTTGTTCTCTTATCCTAAGATTTGAAACTGATAGAAAACCTTGCCCTCAGAAGCGCAAGCCCTCCGGACCTTATATCTATTATGCATAAAAACATTGATAAAAACCACCCCAATTTGTCAGATTCCTGGCTTCTGGATGTACACACAAATTCCCTCATTCCCCGAACTTCGGTCAAAATAAGGGATTCCTAATTGCATCTAGACGTTTTCACATATGATACGCGCATCGAGTTGTCTAGCGTTTTATTAAGGCAACTCCGACACTTTCAGAAAGCAACTCCGAAGCCAGGAGCCAGGCACCACAACTGTATTAGTGCTCCATAGGCGCTTAGGGTATCTCCGGAAGTTGCTTAAAGTATCCACGGCGATTCTACGAGAGCAGGTTGAATAGCGACCCGTGAGCAGAACATAGCTTATTTGGGCACAGCTGTTTGAATAGAGAACTTAGGTCTGTTGCTACTGGGCGTGATTAGCACAGTCTGTGTATGTCCTTAAGGTGCAGCCAGCATGAGTATCACCTGGGGGGAGTTCATCAAACAGGTTGAATATCTACCCGTGGGCAGTAGGTAAAATAGCAGATGGTGTAACTTTGGGAAGTCGTGAACAGGTTGATTCGATAACTGAGTCCATTTGGGAAGTAACTGGGCTTGAGGGGTGAACTGACTGCAGCAGGTGTAACTGACTGTGCCTCCGGCTTGATGTTCACAGTGTCCTTGAGGTGACTTCCCCTAGGTCTAGTCTTGATAATGTTGGGTCGATGTGCCAGGTATGTTGCCAACTTGGCTCAATCTATTCTAGTGCACCTGTCTCTCTCTCTCGTTCGTCTGGTGCCACCCAGGCTAAATTGATATCACGTAAGGTAACAACTTGTCTCAATTTCTTCTGGTGATCAATGGGTGAAGTGAGATGGTATTGCTCACCTAGTTGCACATATTCGTTTGTGGCACCTCATTGGGGCACCTCATTGTAGCACATATTTGTTCACTGCACAAAGCCCCTCTCCTTGAATGGCTCTATTATATAGTCCCTCCTCCCTGAGGTATGTTCTATTTGTTGGTTCACTTGGTGGTGAAGGCATATGGCTTATGGTGGGAACATGGGAACTAAATCGATATGCTCGTATGGCAGTGTAACATAGCTCAAGCACTATCTCCTCGTTAGTTAACAACTTGTCTCAATCTCACTCGTCTGGGTAACATGGGGGAAATGAGAAAGCAAGCAAACAAAGTTCTTCATCTCGAGGGATAGCAGGATCGAGCACCTTCGGCAAGCAGCATCAGCAGAAGGATTCATTTCTCAATCCGTTGAAATAAATCAATCTCGTCTTTCAGGCGGTAACATGGCTCAATCGATATGCTCATAAGTAAACGACACGGCTCCATGCCTTCTGGTGGGGAACTTCAAATGGGTGGAGGAAGGAGTTAGGGAAATGGGCACCACCTACCGGACCTGCGTGACTGGCTCAACTTGATCTGCGTGAATGAAACTACCTAGCCCCTCTCCCTGAGGTTTCTATATTTCTAGGCTTTTGGTGAACGGTTCGTATATCCACACTGTCTGTTGCATATGATCCTCAACAGGTGAATCATATATAACAAGCTGTAGTAAAACTCGCTCTTGATGTGAAGGTCTGTCTCGCTTAGCCCTGTCCCATGTACATAGCCGTTGTTCACTGCATGCACATAGCCATCATTAACTGCGCATAGTACCTTCCCGGGGTATGGTGAACGGGTGATTGAACGGGTCCTTTTATCTCATCTGACGGTAAGAACTTCTCTCGCGTTGGCAACTTGGTTCAAATATTGATATCACGTTGTGTTCCTCCTTCCTTACTTTGCCTTACGTGCTAGGCATACTTTATCGGGTATGTGGTGAAGGGTCCTTCTCTTCTCTCGTCATCTGGGGGTAAGGACTTTTTTTTCTCCTCTCGTCGTCTGCTGGTAAGGACTTCTCATTCGTCTGTTTTCACCCCGGCTAAATCGATATCGCGTATGACAACACCGAGGTCCTCTGTATTTCTTCTATTCAATCAGGCCAGGAAAAGTCAATTGATTGATTGAATGCTTGCTTGATGGAATGATTGATTGAGTTAGCTTGGTGAAATAAGCTAGGCATACATGCTTGATTGGGTAAGTGTCTGCTTGGTTGATTGGTTGAGTAGAATCAGTTCAAGTAGGCAGGTTTGTTTGCTTGCACTAGCTATTGTTTCTTTCTCGCACTAGCTCTTGTGCTCTTACCAGAGAGAGAGTCGACTCTGATTCTACCCCAGAATAGAGAAAGGCTTTTAAGGCACTTGATTCTTACTTCCTTGGCCGTATCATGTCGGTAACTAGCTAGAACGAAAGATAGCATAAAGAATGAACACAACACCAAGATTTAGGGAATAAATACACTGAATCTCCGAAGGGTCACTTGATTCTTTCTTACTTCCTTGGCTTGGCCGTATCATTTCGGTAACTAGCAACCCACTAATATAAAGACCCCCAAATACCCCAAAAGAAGTTCCAGACACCACTCCATCATTTTGGTCTTTGAATATACTTCTACGACGGATCTCTATAACGTATTGACTCGTATCATGTTGGTAACTCTTTTTCCACCGCCCTCCCATCTGAGTTACTTATAAGTGCGTTCCAGACACAACTCCTTTGAGGGGAAAGAAAGAAGTACAGGGCGAGCAAAAGTGATCTTGAAAGTCAAGTATGGTGGATCAACTTTCATGAGTGGTGGAAAATGACCCCTGTTTTTAGCAACCACCGCATCGTAAATAAGGCAATTACCTGCCTACCCTAGTTATTCCTATGCTTTCTTAGTGTGGGCCTATTTAGTAGGTCAGACTGGATGAATATCTCCTGCACGCCTACCTTGAATATTTGGAGAAATATGCAATAGGTACTATCCGCTCAACAACCATGAACGGAAAACACTGATGGAACGCAGGCAATCAATCAAGCTTTTCTTGTTTGAGTGGTCCGGGCTTAAATAAGAATAACTGAAAGCTCATTACTTCATGAAACTTCACCAGTTTACAAATATCGAAATATGGATAACCTGACTACCTTATATTATTACCCTATCCCCCTTTTGAAAAGGAATCTATTTAGATATAGCAGTCAATTGGCTTATTATTTTCATTCAAGCTAGGCTATTTTTTAGTCAGTAAGAGCTAAGGTAAGTCCCTGGCTCATGTTCGTGTTACTCCATAAGGAATTAGATTGGCACTTCAGGAATGAATATCAAACCATTTCAGGCCTTTCGTTGAAGCATTATTCAAAGACCAAAATGATGGAGTGGTGTCTGGAACTTCTTTTGGGGTATTTGGGGGTCTTTATATTAGTGGGTTGCTAGTTACCGAAATGATACGGCCAAGCCAA
>Ga0115844_100613_pt1 | contig 10475 bp, 9 predicted proteins | sample InSIn1gowninarea_FD_83858 | JGI IMG/M metagenome (GOLD analysis project Ga0115844, IMG submission 83858) | reverse complement strand
ACCCTTCAGTTTTGAAAACATCTGGCTCTCCCACCCAAAATTCATCAGCAACATTAAGAAATGGTGGGTGGAAGACTTGCAAATACAAGGATCTAGGATGTACACTCTTCATAAAAGATTAAGCCACATTAAGTTTAGACTAAAGGAATGGAACTGGAAGGATTTTGGTAACATTTTTAAGAGAAGCAATTGGTGGAAATTAAAATCCAAGAACTCAACAAGGCTCTGATTAACGATGGTTTTAAAAAATCCAAAAGTGAGCAGGCTAATAAATACCATCTAGTTTGGGAAAATTTATGCAAACAAGAGGAAATATTTTGGAGACAGAAATCCAGAATTCAATGGCTCAAGGAAGGAGAACGGAACACCAGATTTTTTCACAGGTCCACTATGGCCAACAGAGCTCACAACAGAATCTCCATGATTAAAAATGAGAGAGGGGAAATTCAAACCACTCATAAAGATATTGAAGTCGTGCTAATCCAACATTTCAGGAATATCACTAGGGAAAACACTCTAGATAGGGATTAGCCCATAAGGGGAATCACAGGGCATATCCCCAAACTGGTGTCCAGAGAGGACAATTTTAACCTCAATAAACCAGTTGAGGAGGAGGAGGTCAGCGAGGTTCTCAAAGAAATGTAGAATGGAAAAGCACCAGGTCCCAATGGTTTCAATGTTGACTTTTTTAAAGCGTGTTGGCATATTGTTAAGGAGGACATTGTGGCTGTTGTTGAGGATTCCAAGAGAAGTAAGACTATCCTGAAAGCTCTCAACACCTCCTTTCTTTCCCTTATTCCCAAATACGATAGAGCTCAAGCCACAGATAAGTACAGGCCTATTGCCTTATGTAATGTGGTCTACAAGATAATATCCAAGGTAGTGGCTAATAGACTCAAACGTCTCCTACCCTCACTAGTGTCAAAGGAATAGTTAGGCTATGTGGAGGGAAGACAGATTCTAGATAACATTATTCAAGCACATGAGGTGGTGCACACGCTTACCAGTGAAAAACAGGCAAGGATGTTCATGCAACTGGACATTTCCAAGGCGTATGACAAGGTGAATTGGAATTATATCAATAAGGTACTCCACGCCTTTGGGTTCGACCACAACTGGGTCAGATGGGTTATGGCACCGGTGTCCTCCTCCAACGTTTCCATTCTGGTCAATGGATCCCCCTCAGAAATCTTCAGTCCCTCTAGAGGCCTAAGGCAGGGAGACCCTTCCTCTTTATTCTTATGATGGAAGGGCTCGGGCGATCCATTAAGCAAGCCAAAGATATGGGTAAACTTAGGGGTCTTCAAATTTCCAAGAACGGTTTTGTGCTGACTCATCAACAATTTGTGGATGATACCTTACTGCAAGGCATTCCAACAGTCAAAGAAGCTTTGGCCTACAAACAAATTCTTAAAGATTTTTCCCTAGCGTCAGGTATGGATGTCAACCTCTCTAAATCAAAAATCTTCTTGTTTAGCACTAACATTGCTATCCAAAGAAATATCTCAAGAATTCTTGGATTCCAACGTGATTCCCTCCCCTCTAAATATTCAAGAATTCCTCTTACTGCTAGACCCATGCATAAGAGTATTTGGGAACCGGTCCTTAATAAGATGCAGGATAAAGTAAAAAATTGGACCTTCCGGGCCTTGAACTTGGCCGGAAGGTTAGTTCCGACTAAGGATGTTCTCCAATCCATCCCAGATTATATGTTATCAGCTCTCCTAGCCCCAAAAGGTGTCTTAGAGCAAACCAGAGACATTCAGAGAGACTTCTTGTGGGGAAAGGAGGAAACTAGAAATAAATGGGCCCTGGTTTCCTGGGATAAGGTATGCAAGCCCAAAAGTCAGGGGGGCCTTGGCCTGGATGATCAAGAGATTCTATGTAAAGCTCTAGGAGCCAAAATCTGGTGGAAGTGGGTGCAGGAGCCAAAAGCACAGTGGGCCAAGATACAGAAAGAGAAATATGCCAGCTTGTGGCACAATAATGACCTCATAAGAATGTCTGGAATTATAAAAGGTTCCTACATATGGAATAGAGCCTAGGAAAACAAAAGTCTTGTTCAAAATAATAGTTTCTGGGAAATTATAGTAGGAGATCTTGCTCTTTTTTGGGAGGACAAATGGCAACAGGAACCAACATTGTTAACAGAGAATTTGGTATGCCTCACGCAGGAAACAGATGCCCAAGCATTAATCAGAGTTAAGGATTTTGGGGATCTCACACATACCTCTGAAAAATGGAGAAGCTAGAGAAACATTGATTGTGGAGAGGATAACCCCCTAAAAATAAAAGCAGTGGCTCTTAGGGACTTGCTCAAGCAAAGGATGATCTTAAAAACGGAAGGGTAGGATCAATTGAGATGGGGTAACAACAAGCGAGGAGCCTTTAACCTCAAGGAAGCTAAGGGTTATCTACTAGGGCTGAATTACAGTGTTCCAGACAAGGCCTGGAAGATCTTTGGAAGCAGCAAGGATGGATGAAGATCAAGATTTTTATGTGGCTGGTTCATCACAAGAAAATATTAACTTGGGAAAATATTAGAAAAAGGGGAATTATGGAGCCCTCCAGATGTCAGCTCTGTGAGGAATAGGAGGAAACGATGGAACATATGCTCAACAGCTGCTCTTATACTTCTTGGTTGTGGGAGTCGTTCTCTTCAATTTTCCAATAGTTTGATAGAAACAGAGGAAGTATCACAAATACCCTAAATCACTGGAGAAAAAAATTCAAGGAGAATGAAGCCCTCAATTTGGCTTGGGTCTTCACACCTGGCTTTATTACCTTGAACGTTTGGAAAGAAAGAAATAAAAGAATTTTCAAGCATGGTAAGTCCTCAGCACAACACCTTCTTGACCTTATCTTGAAACAAATCAGAGAAATAGTCAAATCTACTGTAAGCAATATCCCCTCGAACCCCCCCATGGACGAAGAGCAGAGAATTCTCAGGCAACTAGGAATGTTAGAGATAACTCCTCAAGGTAGAAACAAAAAGGGTAAAACCATGGTTATGGAGAAGGACTACTGGCAACCCCCTCCGGAAGGCTTTCTAAAATACAACATTGATGGTTCCTCAAAAGGCAATCTGGGAAATGCAGGCTATGGAGGAGTTTTAAGGGATGACGAGGGCAATATTATATTTATCTTCCACTACCATTTAGGTAGAGCTACTAATAACATGGCGGAAGTGATGGCACTGGAGCAGGCTCTAGAGTCTCTATCATAGAATCATCACTCAAATGTCATTGTGGAAGTAGAATCTGAGATTAACGTCAACACAGCAAAAAGAATCAGTGGTGGTTCCAAGCCAGATAGAGTCTCGAATCATTGGAAACTTATCCAGGTTTATCAAAGAATACAAATGCATCTAAGGGGCCTTCTAACTATCAGTTTCAACCACGTTCGACGTGATGCCAATAAAATGACCAACTTACTGTCCAATCAAGGTGTGAATAGTACTGAAGGTGGAATGGCCAAGAAGTGGCAAGAAATTCCTCCAAGTCATGTAAAGGCTATCTGGGAAGAACAAGCTAAGGAGGATAGGGAGGCCACCCATTATTGTACCGGGTGGAATCCCACGATGGGATGATGATGGCGGGTTCCTTCTCAGTCCAGTAGGTAGAATCTAAGAAGCAGATAGTCATGTTCATACTCATCTCCTCCTAGATCTTCTCGACCATGTCTCCCTGGTTTTTGGTGGCCCCCTGGCGGATTTATTTCCTAATTAAACTCGGGATCAGACTCAGGTTCAAAGGAACGCCTCTAAACTTTCCGAGGTTGCATATTCAAGAGAGGGAGATTATCAGGCGTAAGAAGAACCATGATTTATCTTCCAGCCGGTTTGTTCTGAACTTGAGGGCCCAGTACAGGAAACCACATCCCGGGCGGTTTTATGTTGATCGCACCGCTTTTATGTGGAGAGCAGTTTCGGAGATTTCACATCGATTCCAGTCAAGCTTCAACACGTGGTAGGGGGAGTGTACTGAAAACTACCCCTTATCACACAATAACGCTTGTTCTAGTTGGCCAGTGCAATATAACTCTCACCCGTAGATTTTGGTCGACAGTAATCAACAGTTGGATTTGATCGTGCTTATTGGTGGGGCAGTGTCGCTTATCTCTGGGGCTTCTTGAGCTAAGCGATTTCCCCTCAGCCGTTGATCTACTAGTTTCTTTTGGACGGCCTAGATAGTCCGGACCTTTCTGAGTTTGGGGTTGCGGGAAGTTGACGGGTTTTCCTTGCGTTTGAGTTTTTTTTGTTGTAATGCTTGAAGGTTTAGCCCTTGATGTCTGGGGGTTTTTTCTTTCTTTTCTCTATCCTTGGCGTCGGGTTGACATTTGTAAAAAAGTGTACACTATTTTTTTCTTATTGAAATAGAAGGATCCACACTTGCTTTAGCAAAAAAAAGAAAAAATACCACTACTAGTGCATAAATTGTCATATCGAAATATTGAAAATTGAATATGCCTTACAAATATCTAATTAGAGGAGGGGAACATATTTGTAGTCTCACTTGAGTATGAAAAAATATCAGTACCTATGCATAAATGGCCACACCAAAGCATTGAAAATTGAATATACCTTACAAGGATCCAATTATAGAAGGGGAACATAAATGCATCTATATTGAATTTTTAGACATTTCCATTTACAACAAAGAAAGTGCACACACAATTTTGGACTTGATATTGCTAACTAATTAAATCTATAGTTAAGTATCATTTTCATTATGCATAGGTAAGAAATCTTTTTATGCCATGAGAGTTTTTTAAGTGGGTAAATTTTTAACGCAGAAAAATGTTTATTAAGTGGAATTTATGTTTATGCTAAGAGGCGGTCTACAATCTAGTATGGGGGAAATATTGTAGCAGTTGTAAAAATGAAACTTAGATCAAATTATAATAATAATGAAACATAATATCTGCTTAATTAAAATAATAATAAACAATAAATTGATTTAATTCAATTTGTTATATTGTAATTTTAATTTTATGAATAAAATTATAAACTTTATTTTGTAGCAAAATGTCATATTATGCATATCACATTAAAATAAATTTAAATAATAATGATTTATTCATAACTATAATATTTCAGAGCATGTCATTAATAAATATATAAAACATAATAAATTTAATTGATAAACATATAATTATAAATAAGTGTGTGTGAGAGAAAGAGAGAAATATATATAAAATATAAATAATAATTATAAATTAAGATCCATTTTAGAATATAAATTAAAATAATGATTTATATTTGTAACCATTATATTTTACAATTTCATATTTAAATTTAATTAAAAAGCATATAAAAACTTAATATTTACATGGGGGTCGCATTGGAGGAGTTAAGAGAGCGAGAAGGGGTGGCTAGAACCCTAGTCGCCTCCTCCTTGGTTCATGCCTTCGAAGGTCCATTTCCACTTGATCCCAAAGTTGGGGTTCCTTTTCTCAAGCTTTGTTATCGTCGTCGTGCCTGCATGTGGGTTGTTCGATGCTCTATTGCGTGTTGTTCAGTGTTTTCTATTGTCGATTTCATGGTGTTATCGCTCTACTGGTGCCATCGCCCTTCTCCATTACGTTGTTTCTCTGCCCTCATCATTGGTTGGTCATAGCTACTTGCTTGATGGTGCCACCACTTATTTTGCTATGGGATCTGTTGCCCTGTCCTTTTTCTTTGGGCACCCATTTTCAGGCTACATTTTTCTAGTCTTCACAGGGGCTTGTGCCTTGCATATCTTGCCTTTCTGAGGTTTTGGCCCCTGTGTTTTTCAAGCTTTATGATGAGCTTTTCAACCCATTTTGTAATTTTTTTCCTCCATATCCATGTCCTCATCCATCTCCAATTATTAGCAGGGTTACGTTTTTTTTAATTTGGGACATGCCTAGGAGAAGTTTTACCGTTTGATTCTCATTGTAGGTTGTCTTGCAAAGCTGAAACTTACAATCCTCCTGCAACTTGCTCTGGCACTCATCAACTCACATTCAAATCCATTTTCTCTTTTCTTGGTCTTTTGCTTATTCTCATCTCTCGTCCAGTGTCAGTTGGCTCCTCAGGTTTTCGCATGGCTCCAGATAGTTTAGTTTCTTCTTCCTCTCCAGCATCAAACATGTTGTACTACTCAATGAAATCCCATGAGCTTCTTTTATTGGATAAGGCCCCTCATGAAGCCTTTGATGCCCGAGAGTCTGCTTTTCTCATTTTTATATTGATCCCATGGGAACATATGTCTCTCTTAGAACAACCACTCTCTTTCAATAGACGACATGCCTCATCAACGAATTTGTGTTCATCATGGGGCTACTTATTACTAGGATTGTGGGGAATGTTGATGTACTAGGTTGCAAGTCAAGGCAAAAAGACTGATTGTATTTTTTTGGGAACTCACTCCTTGACCAATCTAGGCAGAGATTGCTCAGGTATAATGAGAGATAGCTAATCAGACACACTTTCTCTCAGAAATGGAAGTTCTTACAGATTCATAGATTGAGTTCATGATGTCGAGCACACGAGGGGTCGGTACAATCAATATATGTACACTCTAGAAATTCGTTGACATGTGAATTTTTCCTGGAAAAGTATTGTTGGACAAATATGAAATCCGAGAGGATAGTCTCCTATCCTTTGATCACACACATCATCAAATGATAACATTAGATCATCGGTTGGGGCACATTGAGAAACAAATGTGGATTTCCCCTAACTTTGGCTACTTTCAGGGCAACATTAAGGATCCTATACCTGTGTAAGCGACATATACAAATAATTCCTCTCAGTTGATCTCTTGATATTATTCTTTTCGTTTTTATGTCTCAGTTATCTTCTCAGTCTCTTCAAGGCCTCTAAGGCCTAGTATTTAACATATGTATTTTGTGTCATGCCTCTTTTGGTAATCTTTTGTCTTTTGATTTTTTTAAATAATTGAAATTTTGGAAATGGTTGGGTTTTCCAAGTGATTGACCATTGCAGACTTCGCAGACTTAACATATAATATCTAATTTGAATGCAATACAGATTATTTACCTTAAAAGAATAATAAGAATTTATATGTATTTTCAAAGTTTTAATAAAATTAAAAATAAGATCCCCGATGGGGATGATGGAATCAAAATAACGTGTGGAAAATGGGTGGCGTACAAAGCCCACCTGACCTCCACTCACCCACTAAATGTTTCTTAGTGATTTTGGGCATCATTAATATGCAACAGGTAGGCGTCCTTCCTGTTGGCTATGTCGTTAAATCTCCATCTCCTAGGAAGGCTTTATGTGTATTGTGTTGGGCGATGAGGTGGAGGTTTGTAGAGAATTTGGGTTTTGAACTGTGGTTTTCCCAACAACAGTCATGGCCTTGGGAAGGCGAGGGATGTGAGGTATGGATTAGATGGGATCAAGGCAAGGTCTCGTCTTGGGGACGCTTGTGGGATCCTGGCACGTCGAGGGTGGTTGCGAAATTGTGGCTCCGTCGGGCCTTCTGAGTTTGTTGTTTGTGCATCCAATTCTGCCCACAGAGGACGAATTTTGCTCTGGGTCGCGTTGTTGGCTCATCAGTTTGTGTTTCGACTCCAATTTGGTTTTGAGGTGGGAGTTGCTTCAAGTCGGCTCCATTGGTATTGGAAGGGGCGATTCCATGACAACTGCCTCATTATGTCTGATGGCTTGGTGGGTCACGCAACCCTTGTTGGGATGGGTGTAATTCGCGTGAGCCTAATTTAGGGTGGGGCGGAGCACCTCGGGAAGCTGAAGTGTCAAGCCTTTAGTCCAGGGTCAGCAGGGTCTATTGATTGGTTCTGTGATTTCCATTCACTACTCATTTGGGTTCAATTTGGTTTTTTCTGTCAAAAGGGAGGTTAAACTGTAAGACCCTTAGAAAGCATTGCTCTGGTTGGTGTGGGTTTGTCTGCCTATCTTTAGCCATCTGCAATTCCCCTTGGCTCGCTTCAAGGTCGTGCTAGAGGGGTCGTCTACACTGGGGGGAGCTGCTCCTCATCTAGAAGTGAATCAGCAACCTAATGAGGGCAGTCACTCATCCTCTGATGATGCCACCAATTGGGACATAAAGGATGATGTGGTCATTTCTCCTGCTCGCTTTCCAGGGCAAGTTTTAGCTCCAATCACCCTGGATACGATTACAGACCAGTTGCACCATGTCCAACTGAATATAGATATTATGAGGAACCAGCACAACAATGACCAGAATGAACTGGTGGCTTACATCAATGATGTACAACATGTTGAGAATGAGATCTTGAACACTTTGGAAAGCCTTCGATGACAACATCGGTGCACCAACGATCACCTTCACACTCTGGAGGCAAGGATAGAACACATTGAATTCCATATGCATGAGCATGCAACTCTATTTGTTGTCCCTCCTATATTTTTGCCCAATCTGCCTCCCTGAGAGGTTGTTTCTTATTGTAGATGCGGCTCAATTTTAGTAAATGCATGGTATGGTTAGTAGGCCAAGTGGAAATAAATTTTGGTATCAGGTGTCACTGTTTTCCTCGAGGCCCTATTCTCTCTAAATCTATCTAGCATAAGAAGAAAGGGTCTTTGGAGATGAATTTTATACTTAGTTTCCTTTCGATAATATAATGCAAGTTTGTTGATATAAAATATATATATATATATATATATATATATATATATATATATATATATATATATATATATATATATATATATATATATATATATATATGTATGTATGTATGTATGTATGTATGTATATGTATGTATGTATTATTAAAAACTATTATTATTATTATTATTATTATCCAATTTTAAGGTCACGGCCAAGCCAGACCCCCTTGTTTGTGGGACAGGGGACCCACCTCCGCACAACGATTTGACTGCTAAGTCTACGAAGGCATACATACTCTACCCCCCTCTAGTTTTGAACATGTGACCTCTTAAGAGGAAACACATGATCTTAACCATTAAGCCCACTCAAACTGTATAGATGCATCTTAATTCTTGATTTATCAAATATAAAAGAAATCAAATCTCTCGAAATGTAAAGTTTTCCTCCAATTTTATACTAAATAAAATTGATATCTCTCTACTCAGGATAAATTCATAGATCTATATTGATTTCCAACAGTTCCATCATGAATAAAAAAAATTTCAAAAGGTTTATGAAGAATTGAACCTTTATAGTAAATTGATTTTTTCTTGAGAGATGTTATCCCATGCGCTCTCATGATTTAACGTAAAACGACATCACTACTATGAAATGTGATTCTAACGTAGGAAAATAATTGCCCCCTAATCTTTGGAAGGGGGTTGAACATGCGTCTGATTATGGAGTAAATTCCACTGCATAAAGTTATGTGTCATATCATAACCACTTGAACTAAAGTGATAAATTTCAAATATTAAATCATCTAAAGTTGAGAATGTGTTTTTTTGGATAGTGGAAATCATATTATTAGTCCCTGCCTACGGCAAAGTAGGGACTATAGCGATCGATAGATGGTTGACCGTTAATTAATCAGTTTGTTCACCAATAATTTTAGTGCCTTACGAAATTTTAACCAAACTTTCGAGTCGTAATTTGGCATCCCTCATATTTTAACCAAAGTCTCCAATTCAACCTCTTATTGGAAACTCCACATTTCCCGAGACAACTTTACATATCCAATTTGTTTTTATCCAAAGTCAGGGAAAACTTTACCTATCCAAAAAAAATTATCCAAAGTCTGAAAGGAAGGTACTTTTCATTATCAAATGCCAATTTTTCACGACACTTGTTGCACTTCTCATTATTATTCATCCACACACTTGTTGCACTTCTCATTATTTACCATCCACGCGTCTTAGTTTCAAGTTTTTTTTTTTAATATCACATTTCCCTCTTTCGCTTTTTCTTCCTATAGAAATAATTCATTCTTCTTCTTCTTCCTCTGAATCATATGTGAATTCCCACTTCCTCTGAATGATCTATGAATTCATTCAGCGAAATGAATTAATTCAACTAATTCACTGAGGGAAATGAATTACTTCATTCACAGGGAGAATATTGTTGCAATAGCTGACCAGGAGTTCAATTGCCAAAGGGTGAATATTTGAGAAAGCAATACCTAGCAAAAAGTACTTGACCAAAATTTGTACATTCAGCGAAATGATGCGAAATGAATTAATTCAACTAATTCACCCAGGGAAATGAATTACTTCATTCACAAGGAGAATATTATTGCAATAGCTAACCAGGAGTTCAATTGCCAAAGGGTGAATATTTGAGAAAGCAATACCTGGCCAAAAGTTGTATAGGATTTTCCACAGAAAACATGGCTAATTGCCAAAGGGTGAATCTTTCAGAAAGCAATAGCTGGCCAAAAGTTGTGGCAGAAGCTGCCATAGAAAAGCTGGACATAGGCTACAATCTAGTAGAAAGTAAACTAACTAGAGGCGCAAAGCTACAATCTTGCAGAAAAACTAGCGAGAGGCACAAAGTTGCATTCCTGTAGAA
>Ga0115844_100610_pt1 | contig 10509 bp, 9 predicted proteins | sample InSIn1gowninarea_FD_83858 | JGI IMG/M metagenome (GOLD analysis project Ga0115844, IMG submission 83858) | reverse complement strand
TGTTCTTCCCATGTTTCAGGGATGAAACATGCTAAGGGGGTGGAATGTTATATACCTAGGGGGATAATATGGGGTACAAAGGGAGGTACCCAAGGGAATAATGTAATAATGGGATGGGCCATAGTAATGAATAAGCTGGTTAACTCGTATCATGTAAGGAACCAAAAGTAGTTAGTAATAATGTAATGGGCCCATGATATTAGTTCAATGGTATGAGGGAACCATGGTAATGACCCATGGTATTGTATGCATGAGGCCTATATAGAGGCTAGAGGCTCCACATGGAGAGGTGTTAAGGATTATTGTATGAACAAGCATATGGTTTGTGGAGTGTTCTCCTTCCTTAAGAAGTGAATATATGGTGTTTCCCTACCTTAAGGTTTTGATATCAATAAAGAAGCATTTCTATCTATTTATATCTTCTTATTTCTTGGGTTTATTTATATTATCTTACATTTTTGGATCAGATCTATAACATCAACATACACGGGATTGAGAAAAGCGTGAGACGGATAAAGTCAACTAGCATTGGACACCCACCCTCAATCAGGGATACATACAATGGCTCTGTGTAACCCACTTCATCAAGTAAGGAACAAAGTTTATACATAAGGATTTCGACACAGAGCTCACCAATCAGAAAAATATTTTTTCTCACAAGAAGGATGTAATACGTTGGGGGTATAATTCCCATCGTATGTTTACCACATAATAGGCATGAAAAATACTAATTGGCAATCAAACAGTCAAGGATCCTCTTTGGGATAAAGTATGGTCACCTAATATCTGGCCCAAAGTCTCTACTTTCCTGTGGCTATTATGTCAAAAAAGAAACCCCACTTGGGACAACTTATGGAAAAGAAGCTTCCATGGACCCTCAGTATGCCCCAGCTGTATACAATAGGAAGAGACCATCCATTATTACATTATTCCCTTGGGTACCTCCCTTTGTACCCCATATTATCCCCCTAGGTATATAACATTCCACCCCCTTAGCATGTTTCATCCCTGAAACATGGGAAGAACATAAATAATAAGATCTACTCAAAAGAGTAGTCCACTGGTACCATCCACATGCGTCTAGCTATCCAAAAGAAAGGTGAACCATTGATCTCACTGGTGCCTCACTCATTTGATATGGAAGTTGACCATGGCAGCTCTTTTCTGTTAATGTGTAGTAGGTGGATCTTCGCTCCGCTCTATCTTTCATGCGGGGTGATTTGGGTGATTATATGTTGAAGTTATAACCCACAGTGTCTTTTTCTTTAATTCACCCTTTACTAGAGTCTGATTGTTATCTGGTGCATGTTGGGGTGCTTGCTGTGGTGTCTTATCTTCCAATATTACTTCAACCACTGAGCCTTCATCTCACGCATCGACAATTGTAACATTTTCTGCTTCATCCTTTGTTTATGTTTGATTGTCAATCATCATTGGCTCATTATCTGATATGTTAGTCTGTGGAACATATTTTTCTTCACCCTCCATGCACTCTACCTATTTATTGATGGAAATATGCTATAATTTAATTTTCTTCTTTTTATACTAGAGCTTCAGGAATTTCTTCTTCAAATTAGTATTGATAGTACCCACAGATTCCATCCAAGGATATCCCAAAACAACATCCATATTATCCATCTCTGAAGTATAAAAATCACCTTGAAACACATACTTATCCATAGAAATCTTAAAATACTTATACACTTGAACATCCTCATCATTCACCTGTATGTTTTCAATCGGTTTTGCTAGAACTTGCAAATTTTTTGCCAAATTAACATTGATAACATTATTCTTGCAACTAGGATTTATAGAAACAATAATCTTCTCCTTTTTAATCAATCCATGAACCTGTAATAAAGATATACTAGTACAAAATAACCCCACATGTTTCCCCTTATATTTTTTTCTAGCTTGAGACCATTTGTCCATGAGGAGTTTTTCCAATTCTTCATTCGAAAATTTGGACAAGTTTTTGATGCCAAGTGAGCTCCACCATATGGTAGCCTCTTCTTTCAAACCAAGTCGTACTATAGACTTCCAAAATTCCCCATATATGCTATTTAGTTTTTGTATGAATTCTTCAATAGTAGGGCTCTCATCTTTTCTTGTAAAATTTTCCATCAAGAGGGTTTTGAGAAAAATTCACTTACTTGGCAAAAAATTGAAATGGCCACAATTCCATCAATATTACTTAGAATCTCTATTATGACCTATTTTTGGAAATGGAACAACCATTTTTAATCTGCCCATGTGATAGAAATATTGAGCCAGGAACTGGAATTTTAGATCTGCGCTGCAACTCTCCCGTTGTCATAAAAAAATTCTAAAAAAAGAGCTGATTTTAAATCAGCGATATCCCGCTCATCTGGACTCTGATTAGACTGATTTATTTTCGAAATCACATATTTTTTCACAAAACATTTAGATATGCAATTATATTGTGCACCAAAAACTACAGCTATGTTCCGTGAACTTGCTTCCCCGAAAATATGTTTGCAACACCACTGATTTTTAGATCAATGATATCGCCTTCATACGAACTTCGATTCAGCCGATTTTTTTTTGGAATGAGGTATTTTTCGCAAACAATCAAGATACGAAATTAGATTTTCTAGATTTTTCCCCACAATGTATAGATCTCATCTACAAACTCACTGTCCCAGAAATCTTGCAAAAAAAATAAAAATTCTCCACTTTTTCCCATGAAAGTGCTCTGATACCACTTTCTATAGATCTGATCTAAAAATATAAGATAATATAAATAAAATTAAGAAATAAGAAGATATAAATAGATATAAATGCCTCTTTATTGATATTAAACCCTTAAGGTAGGGCAACACCATACATTCACTCCTTAAGGAAGGAGAACACTCCACAATCCATATGCATGTTCATACAATAATTGCTTGACACCTCTCCATGTGGAGTCTATAGCCTCTATATAGGCCTCATACATATAATACTATGAGTCATTACCATGGTTCCATCTAACTAATACCATGGGCCCATTACATTATTACTAACTATTTGTGGTCCCTTACATGATACGGGTTAACCACCTTATTTATTACTATGGCCTATCCCATTATTACATTATTCCCTTGGGTACCTCCCTTTGTACCCCATATTATCCCCCTAGGTTTATAATAGTTGAGGTCTGATTAGATTTCCTAGATTGGGTCTTTTCTGCCAGGAGTCTCCCAAAAAGCGTGCATTGTTGTCGTCCCTTATTTCCCAGAAACTATGATGTTGGATTATAGCTTTGTGTTGACTGGAAACATTCCAAATTAATGAAGTTTTTTTCCAATTCTTTGAGTCAAATTAACTCATTTGGCGGTCAGTTGTTTGCATATTTGGTAGTCCAAAGGATGGCCCAAGGTGTGTGCGAAGAAGAGATCCATTTCCACCATAATCTTGCTCCCATAACAACATTTCTATGTTGAGTGTCTTCGAGGCCAGTACCCCCATAATTTTTTGGAAGGAAAGTTGTTTCCCATTTGACTAGAGCCCATTTTCTATTTTGTCCTGAGGATCCCCATAAAAAATTCCCATGAAGATTTTTTATCTTCTTAAGCACCCATTTTGGTGCTACCAAAATAGAGAAGAGATAGAGAGGCATGTATTGTAGAACAATTTTCACTAACACTAGATGACTAGCCATATTTAGGGCTCTAAAAGTCTAAGAGGAAAGGCGAGCTTAATGTTTTTCTTGGAGAACTTGTGAGGAGGAGTGCTTAAAAATAGAATCATTCATGGGAGAACCCAGATATTTAGAAGGGAGCGAGGTGATCGAGAACCCAAGAATATGAGCTATAAATGATTGGTTGCAGGTGGGACTATGGAAGAAGAATATTTGGGATTTGACATTATTTATGTTGCATCCAGATGCTTTAGAGAACTCATTCAGAAGGGATCTGAATTTTAAGGCCTCTTGAACCCAATGGTGACCAAACAACATATTATCATCCACAAATTGTTGGTGAGTGTATGCAAGGGTATTTGTGAAGGAGATTCCTTTGCGCTGTAGAGTTTGAAGAGCATGTTTGATAATTCGACCAAGCCATTCCACCATTAGGAAAAATAGAAGTGGCGAAAGGGGATCTCCTTAATGGATGCCTCTAGAGGGATGAAAGGGGTTGGAAGGAATTCCATTGATGAGAATGGAGAACATAGTAGAGGATATAAGACTCATAACCCATCTAACTCATGGAGGAGAGAAGCCAAACGGTGTTAGCATCTTTTGAATATATGTCCAACTTAAATTATCGAATTCTTTTGAAAGATCTTTGAGGAGCATACCGACTTTTTTGAGATGCTTCAAGGAGTGTATGATCTCATGGGTGAGAATGATGCCATCTGTGATTTTCCTTCCTTCCACATATCGCGATTGTTCTGGCGAGATGAGCATGGGTAGAAGTGGCTTCAAGCGGGAAGCGATAACTTTAGATATTATTATGTATATACCATTACAGAGAGCGATAGGCCTAAATTTTTCCAGAGTTATAGATTTTTATTCTTTGGGGATGAGAACAATAAAAGTTGCATTCAATGAGGGAAGAATCCAGTGAAGAGTCCGAGATTCTTTTACTACCTGCAAAACTTCCTCAATGAGATCTCAGAAGTTATGAAAGAAGTTTGAGGTAAAACCATATGGACCAAGTGCTTTTCCTTCCTTGAGTTGTTGCATTGTTGATTCAACTTCCAATAGAGGTATCAGATGAAGGAATAGTTGATTTTTTTCCTTTGTCTTGATTCAAGGGATATTCTGGATAATATTTTCTATAGTTGGTTGTCGATTGACTTGTAGTTATTGATGCACTTTCTTGAAATATGTAAGGAGCTATTTTTCAATATCCTCATGTTTTTCCAATTATTCTTCTTGTTGATTCTGACTATGAGCGATATTGTTGTACATTCTTCTCTGTATGGCGGTACGGTGGAAAAAAATTGTATTCCACTCTCCCTCTTTTAGCCATCTGACATGAGATTTTTGTTTCTAGAGTATCTCCTCTTGGTGTTCTCTTTCTACAATCTGATTCTAAAGGAGCTTTCTCTACTCTGAGAGGGATTTAGTTATTCCTTTAGTAATTATTGTCTGTAGGATTCTTTTCATTTCCTAAGATAAAGCATTCTGAGCTTGAAAGATGTTCGGAAAGGTCAATTGCTTCCACCACTTGATGTTCTATTTGAGATGTTTGAGTTTTTGTTGGAATTGAAACATTTTTGTACCTTCTCAGGGACTAAATATTTTCCAATTTGATTGGACCATATCACAGAGGTCTGGATGCATCAGCCAGAAAGTTTCAAAGGGAAAGGGTCTTTGAGTGTTGTTCCTAGGTCTTTTCCATTGAAGCGAGATGGGCCAATGATCTGAGCCAGACAGAGGTAAGATTGAGGTAGAAAGATCTCCTCCAAGATGGACACCATTTTCAGAATGAAATACTTTGTGAAGACAGGAGGCAATATGTTGGGTACCGTCTCTTCTATTATTCCATGTGTATATGCCATTATTGAATGGCATATCAATAATCCAATTGTTTTGTATGAAATTCTTTAAGTGGGTACTTTCACTATCTAGTTTGTTTCTACCTCGAGTTTTTTTCTCCAATTTAGTAATCATGTTGACGTCACCTCGTGTTATCCAGAGCAGATAAATTTTGGTAGAGTTGAGCAAAGTTGATGTATTCAGAAGTGCTAACTTATTCACTTATTCTTGGGGAAAGTAGACATCGGTAAGATGACCAATGACCATGTACGTTGATCCTTGTAATATGGAAGGTAGCTTTAATGAAATGATGATTCACATGTATGTTAGTGAGAGTGATAGCTCGTTCATCCAATGCTATTGCTAGTCCTCCTGAGGCCCCCAAGGCATCCATGACGACTGATTGACTTCCTGGCCCAACTTTGGAGAGTGTTTGGCCAAGTGTGGTAGTATTAAATTTTGTCTCTTGCATGAAGAAAATTTGATGTTTCTCTTGTTGTATCATATTTTTTATCATCGTGTACTTCCTGAGCTATTTAACCATCTTATGTTCCAAGATATGAGCTTCATAATTTAGTATCAGGGAGGGGACGATAATACTTTGTTAGCTTGGAATATTTTCCTCATTCCACCAATATTTCCCCAATACAGATGGTTCTCTATAGGTCTATATTTCTTCCTCATTTCTTGGTGTCTTTAGGAATACTTTTCCCATTCCATTGACTCCCTAGTTGAATACCTAGAGACCTTTGTTGATGTGCTCTAGAAATAATAAATTCCAAACTTTCGAGCTGTCTATCTATAATTTTGTATAATTCTATATTCCTGCAAGCTTGCTCTACGCCCAATATGTCTAGACCAAATTTGTCTATACTTTCAAGATCTTCTTCCATATGCATGGGCTTACTTCTTTCCACCAAATATTCCATAGATGCATTGGGTTCTTGTTGAAAGGTGTCAATGTGCATACCATGAGGTTTCCATATTGGAGTCACATTAGGAATGGTGGTGGTTAATTCATTGGTCTACAAGGGCTTTTGAATGTGCCTTCAGTTTGTGGGATTAAATTTAGAGGGCAACTTAAGTGGCTTTGTGGAGGCCGTGGGGGCCTTGGAGTCTAGTGATGCAGGTTGAGACAAAATGTTGAGGCTATTGCTGGTAGAGGGCATTGAGCTATTGATGGGAGGATTTTTAGGATATGAAGTAGGCTTTTTGTAATTCATTTTTCTGTTGTTTACCTTCGTGAATCCTTCATAATTAGGTTTCTCTGAGGAGGTATAAGTTGGGGGTTTTACATTTAATGAGTAGTCACGAAAGAGATGGCCATGGGCATGACATTTTCTACATTTGAATGGGACATGTTCATAATCTATTGACTGAATCCACTCAAAATCATCATGATATAGATTTACCGTGTCTGGGAGAGCTCTGTTGAGATGCATGTAGACACAAATGCAGTCATACGAAATGTATCTTCTGATTTTTTTCTCTTCCACAATTTTTATGAACTCTCCCAAGCTATTTCCAATGTCATGTAGAGAATCTTCATCCCAATACCCTAGAGGAAGGGAGTATAGACGTATCCATACTGGTGCCCAGCTTAAATCCTCTTTGTCCGAGTTTAATCTCTTAATCCATTTTGTCATGTGTAGACCCACATCGTTAAAGAAATATGGTCCGCCATCTATTACCCTATTCGAGTCTTATATGTAGTTAAATACCATCGTGAAGAAACCTATTGGTCCCAGCTGTAGGGTAACGTGCCCTTTTGGTTTCCATTTGGATGCAATCCATCCCTATAGAGCTTTTTTTGTGGGCTAGAAGCCAATAAATTTCCTAATTAAAGCATCATCCTTCATGAACAGGATTTAGATGTTGATCCTTTGACTTGGTAGTTCATGCAACAAGTTTACAGGTTTCCAAGGTTGCTTTATGAACCTCATCATTTCCTAAATTATCTATTTGTGTATTCTAGTTCGTTTCCATTGCTTCCTCTAGCCTCTTCTACAATTTTTATGAACTCTTGTAAGACATTTCCAATGTCTTCTTAAATCTTCTTTGTCCAGGTTGAATCTCTCAATCTAGTCTCTCTTGTATAGACCCGCAACATTGAAGAAATATGGTCCACCATCTATTACCATATTCCGGTATTTTATGCAGTTAACGATCGTCGTGAAGAAACCTCTTGGTCCCAGCTACAGGGTAATGTGTCCTTTTGGTTTCCATTTGGATGCAATCCATCCCTGCAGAGATTTCTCCATGGGCTAGAAGCTAATAAATTTCCTGATTAAAGCATGATGCCTCATGAACAGGATTTAGGTGTTGATCCTTTGACTTGGTAGGTCAATCTTTGGTATTTCTACTACAACATGATTGTAGGTTTCTAAGGTTGCTTTAGAACCTAATTTTTTCCTACATTATCTATATGTGATTCTGGTTCGTTTCCGTTGCTTCCTGTTGCCCCTTCTATAATTTTTATGAACTCCCCCAAACCAGTATAAAATAACACTAAGAGGGGGGTGAATCAGTATTATCAAATTCTTTTTCAACTTATATAAAGATTATAAGATATGACTAATGACACTTGTGTATACCTTCCTAACTTATAATTTAATTTATTCTTCAAATATTGATCATTAGTCTGTGTGTCAGAACCATATAACAGTAAGCAGGAATAGAAAAGTAGAGCAGACAATCACACAAATGAACACAAGATATAAGGTGGAAACCCAATGTGGTTGAAAACCACCTGCTGGAATATGTCTCTATCTTCTTTCACTTAGAAACTTCCTTTTACAATGATTATGTATCGGTGCAGTCTTATACCAGCACACAGTCTTCAACGTGCAGAAGGCTACAACCTTACCTCGTTCTCCACACTCTTATGGAAGTGAGCTACAACCCCCTTAGCTCTTGTACTAGGTGACGTACTAGTACGTAGGTGCTGACGTAAAAAAAAATTCTCTTTTCTTCTAAGGACCATTTTTCATAAATTTTCAAACTGAATCCATGAATATCAATCAAACATCAAATACATCTGCAATCAACCAACTTCCTTGCACAATTACTGAAATAATAACTTCTCAGAACATAGTACCAGTAACTAGATACCAAGTCAGAACCCTAAACACTACAAAAATAAACAAAATAAGATAAAACATATTTCAAGGAAAAAGTCTGCAACTTCACCAATAGAAACTTGCATATGTCTATGCCTTCTCTGTGGCCAACCTAAAGGTATATGCGCCTCCACTATGCTGGTCCTGCGAACTTCACGTCTGCGCTATCTAAAACCTATGGATATCTATGCCAACACTGTGATGATCCTATGGATCTCGATGCATGCACTGTCTCAGACCTGCGTGTATCTGTGCCTACGTTGTGTCGAGCTTGAAAATCTCTGCACCTCCGTTGTGTTAGACCTGCAGGTATAGATAATTTTTCAGACTTCAAATTATACCCCAGACTATCAGATTTATAGATCTGATCTTGCGCCAAAGAGATCTCGAGCCATCAGTAGATCTATCTTATAATGCTCAGTGTTCTCCTTGATTTAGGTCCAACTATCACTCACCAACTAATCATAGAATTTTCGATCTTTCTCTTCTTAAGATATTTAACTCCTTGGTGCTCAAGCCAAATGATCTCCTTTCCTTTTTATAGACTAGGCCTTACTCAAACCATGGTCCAAAACCATAGAGATCTAATACTAGGGACCTAATACCTGGGTTCAATACTTTAGATACAAAACCACAAACCAAAACTATAGGATCAAAAATGTCAGACTAAATACCATGGACCGACCATAAGATTTCCCACGTGCATTCTTTTCTCGCATGAAAGTCTGTGTACTTTACGTCTGTACTTTTTGTTCAGAGAACCTGTGTACATGACCATAGTGTTTGTTCGGCGTACCTGCGTATGTCCAAACCTTTTATTCGTTACACCTATGGGTACTTCTTCTTTTTTCATTATGAGAGCCTGAACTATGATTCTACCATTTGAGAGAGTTTCCATCACTGACAACACTTATATCATCGAGCCAAACCTAAACCAACCTGTGTCATAATGCCAACAATATCCCCCTTTGGACTTGATTGCAACCCAAAGTCACTCAAAGTATTTTCTCCCCCTTTGACATCAAGGGCAAAGGGTTATGCTCCCCCTAAATACATGATGAAATCATTTCTTTGCTGTGTTGTCCAAGCTTCCCTTGACATATAACAAATATATGCAAGAAGATGTTCTACAAAATAAATATGACTTTATACATCATAACTGACCTTCCTATCACCAAAGACTTATATATATGATTCCCAACCAAGTGGGGATACATAATATAATAGGCATATGACATTATCCATCCCAGGCATAGTGGGGAAACTAAGATAAACCATTACATGATCTTGACAAAAGAAAGATAGAGACAAAATATCAGCAACACCTATCAAGCATTATCCAGATCAGTATCCATGTTCTCCTTCTGCACTTGCTCCTCCTGAAATCAAGACAACTGAAGAATTGAACTAGGATATCCTATGATAATGCCCACAATGCATTATTAGAAGAATATATGCTCCCCCTGAACCTGTGCTATATTGTCTTTGACAAACCCATATCAGACTCTTCATCCTTGCTCTTCTTCAAGTCGATTGTACCCACATAAACTAGCATATGTATGCGTATACCCCATATGGAACTCATGTACAACCAACAATCTCTGAAACAAATGAGATTCAATAATAAGATGATGCATCAACTACACCTAGCTTTTGTCTGAGGTATTCAAAAGTCTCCTTGGGTAGTGTTTTGGTGAGAATATCAACAAATTGTTCCTTAGAGGGAACATACTCCAATTTGACCTTTTTTTCAAGCACTTTTTCTTGGAGAAAATGATACTTTATCAGTATGTGCTTAGTCTATGATTGCATGACAAGATTCTTTGAAATTCTGATTGCACTTGTATTATGACAGAAAATAGAGATATGTGGAGTGTAGGTGATTTGAAGATGAGCAAGGAT
>Ga0115844_100609_pt1 | contig 10514 bp, 4 predicted proteins | sample InSIn1gowninarea_FD_83858 | JGI IMG/M metagenome (GOLD analysis project Ga0115844, IMG submission 83858) | reverse complement strand
CTAAGTTTGCAACAAACCTAATCTCAATTAGTCGCATTACTCGAGACCTGAATTGTTTTGTTATCTTTTCCCTTCCTATTGTGTTTTTTAGGACTTGGATTCGAAGCGGATAATTGGGAGTGAACGTGTAGTTGATGGTCTCTATCTTCTTGATGCCGCAACAGATGTTCCCTTATCAATAGCATGCCAGTCTAGTAGTAATAGTAGGAGTATGAGTAATAAAGATTAGTTAATGCAATGGCATAACCAACTAGTTCATTTGTCCTAGTCATCCTTGAAAATTGTATTTCTTAATTATTTTTATCGAGTCACAAGTCAAAACTAAATTATGAAGTCTGTCAATTGTCCAAACATGTTCAGAACTCTTATCTTCTCAATAATAATAAAAGTTTTGTTCATTTTGCATTAATTCACTATAATGTTTAAGGTCTTTCCCCCACTACTTCATTTTTTGGTTATCGTTACTTTGTTTCATTTGTTGATGATTGTTTTAGATGCACGTGGGTTTATTTAATGAAAATAAAGGGAGAGGTTGCCTTTATATTTCAAGCATTTCATAAAATTGTTCAGCTCAAAGATATGAACTATTGTGTGTTGTGGGTGGTGGAGTGGGGGGGGGGGGGGGATATATATCTTCTTAGTTACAGTATTACTTAACCAAGTGTGGCATTGATCATCAGACATCGTGTTTTGATACTCCTCAACAAAATGGAGTCGTTGAACAAAAAAGTAGACATTTACTAGAAATTACACGAGCTTTTCTATTTCAGATGAATGTTCCCAAAACATTTTAGTCAAAATCTTTATTAACGGTTGCCTATCTCATTAACCAAATGCCATCTAGAGTTCTCAATTTCAAGTCACCTATTAGTGTCTTATGTCCTAATCATTTTCTCTTTCTTATTCCTCCAAGGATATTTGGGTGTGTTTGTTATGTTCATATTCAAAAGGATGATCGGACTAACTTGGACCATTGGGCTGTCAAATGTGTTTTCTTAAGCTATCCTACAACTCAGAAGGGCTACAAATGTTATAATCCCCATTCTAAAAGTTTGTCTCGATGGATGTTACTTTTTTTTAGCTTGTTCCTTTCTTCTCCTCTTCTAAGGCCTCTCTTTAGGGGGAGCATTTAAGTGAAGAAAGACCTTCCTCTTCCTATTTGCCATCTTTTTTGCCAGTTTCTACTTCGGTTCATCTTTCAATTTTTTATAATTCTTCTCAGGATAATGGGAAAGATTTGCTTGTGTACACGAGGAGGCAGAAGGACACTACTACAACTCCACCACTAGTTGCCACTTCGGATTCAGGTAATGTTCCATTAGACTCTAGAGATGAGGAAGATTTTCCTATTGCACTTCGAAAAGGAAAGAGGTCTTGCAATAATCATCAAATTTCTAATTTTGTTCCATATTAGACATTGAATCACTCTTTTATGACTTTTATAAACTCAATTTCCTCTGTATCTATTTCTTCCAATTTGAAATAGGCAATTTCTTAAAATTAGTAGAGAGAAGCCATGTGTGAAGAAATGATGGCCCTTGAAAAGAATGGAACATGGGAACTGGTTGATCTTCCATTGAAAAAACAGCTTGTAGGGTATAAGTAGATCTATATTATCACATACAAGGAAAATGGCTCAATTGAAAGGTACAAGGTGAGAGTAGTTACCAAAGGATATACCCAAACATATGGTATTGATTACTAAGAGACATCCAACTAGTAACAAAGATGAACTCCATTTGAGTTTTACTATTTGTTGCAACAAATAATGGTTGGCCTCTTTAGCGATTAGAGTAAAAAATGTTTTCCTTAATGGTGATCTTCATGAGGAGGTGTACATGACTATTCCCCCACACTTTAAAATTCCAGGCAATGTAGGTAAAGTTTGCATTTTGAAGAAAGCCCTACATGGGCTAAAACAATCACCAAGGGCATGGTTTGAACGTTTCAGTCGAAGTTTGAATAAGATTGGCTATAAGAAATCCCAGGCTGATCATACCTTGTTCATTAAACATACAAGGGGACAATTGTTGCTATTGTCTACATTGATGATATAGAAATCACTGAAAATGACCCAGAAGAAGTGTGGAACTCGAAATCTTATCTTAGTGCAGAGTTTGAAGTAAAAAACTTAAAAACATTGCGTTATTTATTAAGAATTGAAGTTGCACGGTCTAGACAGGGTATCTTTATATCTCAAAGGAAGTACACATTAGACATATTGACAGAGACAAGACTATTAGGAGCAAGACCTATAGAAACTCCTATTGGAGTCAACCATGGACTAAATGATCAGGATGGGAGACCATTGATAATAAAGGTAGATATCAAAGGCTACTTGGAAAGCTCATGTAACTTGCTCTTACACGGCCTGACATAGCTTTTGTTGTTGGAGTTGTCAATCAATTAATGCATGACCCAAGAACACCCCACTTAGAGGCTACCTTTAGAATACTAAAGGTTTATTGTTTTACAAATATGGTCATATAAAGGTTGAAGTTTACACAGATGTTGATTGGGCAGGGTACAGTCACTAACAGGAGATCTATTTCAGGATACTGTTTATTTGTTAAGTGGGAATTTAGTTACATGGAGAAGTAAGAAGCAGTCTGTTGTGGCAAGATCAAGTGCTGAAGCCAAGTACAGGTCCATGGCTCATGGTGTATGTGAGGTTCTCTGGCTGAAGATGTTACTCCAAGATATGAAAATTGGTGTACAGACTCCTATGACTCTATACTGTGATAACTAGTAATTAGTATCACACATAACCCAATGCAACATGATTGCACCAATTTTACTAGAGGTGGATTGACATTTTATTCAGGAAAAGCTACTTAGAGGTATGATTTGCACATCATTCGTTACTATAGAACAATAATTGGCTGATGTATTGACCAAAGGGGTCACAAGGTTGAGACTTCTTGATATCATTAGCAAGTTGGGCATGTCTAATATCCATGCACCAACTTGAGGGGGAGTGTTGAAATAAGGGTATTTATGTATTTAGCATCATATGTATTGATAGGGATATTACTAGTATTTTACAAATACACCATACATATATAAATAAACATATACATATGAGAGAGAATTAGACTCTCTCTCATACAATTCATCCCTTTCTCTCGTGTCTCTCTCCTTATTCCCTTCTTCTTCTTCTCCTGTCCGTATGTAGGCCTCTTTCTGTGAGCTGTTCTTGCCTATGCTTTGGGGATGTTGCAATGTGTTCTGGTGCTTATGTTTTTTTTTATAATCATTATGCGTATCACCTACCTTTTATCGAGTAGTGATATTGTTCTTCTATTGAGATGTGGTGGTATTTTTTTTTTCTTGTGCTTGGTAGTAGTGAATTCGGTGTTGTTCTTGGGGTTGCGTGGTGTTTTCCGTAGTGTGGTTTTGTGCCTTTGTATTGCAAAGATTTGGACTCTTGCTGGTATTGGTTGTAGTGCATTATGTGGTGATTTAGCCTGTGGTTTGTATTTGGTCTCTAATTATGGCACAGTTTCCACTTGATGTTATTTCATTTGCATGTTCTGGTGCTTCAATATCTTCTCATAGCTCATTGCCTCATCATCCCTGGATTATTGACTCATGGGTATCTCATCATATGACCGTATGTCTAGCCTTTTTTCTCTTTATCGCATTGTTTTGGTAAAGACAACAATGGCTCCTTGTCCTCCATAGCTGATACTAGTTGCATTCCTCTTACATCTTCCTTGTCCTTGTCCTTTGTATTTCATGTTCCCAATTTCCAGTTATACATTGTTTCTGTTATTCATATTACCAAAGCTTTGAATTGCAATGTTACTTTTTTTTCTTCCTTCTTACTGTGTTTTCTAGGACTTGGAGACAGGGTGGACGATTGGTAGAGGCCACGAGGATTAGGGGTTGTATCTTATGGACGGTTATTAGCGTGATTAGCTTATTCTGTGGCATTCTCGTCTTTCCTCTCTTTTCCCATATTACGTAAACTTTTACCGAACTTATGCTCTACTTGGATTTACTTGATGAAATCCAAGAATGAGGTGTTTTCTGTCTTTTAGTTGTTTCACAAGTTAGTTGAAACTCAATTTGATAATGGTGGAGAATATGTCTCATTTTTTTTTTCTTACCTCTATCAGCATGGTATCTTCCATTAAATTATTTGTCCCGGTACTTCCAAGAAAATGGGGTTGTTGAGAGAAGGAACCGACTTCTCTTTGTGATTACTCGTGTCTTGTTGTTTTAGATGCAATATCCCCATTTTTGTTTTAGCTGATACTCTCTAGACTACAGCTTGCTTGATTAACTGTATGCCCTTATGTATCCTGAGATTTAAACGTCTCCTTGATTTTCTCTTGGGTTCTACTCTTGGAGTGTCCCTTCCTCCTAAAGTGTTTGGTTGCATATGTTAAGTTCATGTTCCTAAATCTGATCATTTCACGCTAGACCCCATGGCTCTTAAATGTATATTGCTTGGGTGTGCTCCAAATCAAAAGGGTTGCAAGTTGTATCATCCCCCTACTCAGAAGTGTATTGTTTCTATGAACGTCACCTTTCATGAGAATTTTTTTTCTTCTCTCTTAGCTATCATCTTTAAGGGAAGAAATGTGGTGTCTGTGAAGATGAGGCTACTCTTCCTCTCTTTTTTCTTCAGTATTCTATTGATGTTAATGGATGCCATAGCAAGGGGAAGCAAGAGGTTGTACTAGAGGAGACAACACCTACTAAAAAGAAATGATGGATTAAAGATTTTACTCATGTGTTTGTTAGAAAGAAACAAAATGTTGCTCTTAGCTCTCACATGCCTTTCTTACAAGTCACCTCCTCTCCAGGTATTACTTCCTTGATACCTCCTGATGATTCTCATTTTCCAATTGCTGATAGAAAGGTTACCCATGCTTGCACTTAGCACCCCATTGTTAACTACGTGTGCTATGACTCTTTGTCTTAAGAGTTTAGGGATTTCTTTACTTCTTTGTTCTCTGTTTCTATTCTAAGTAGTGTTTTCTAAGCTTTATCCCAGTCTCAACAGCAAAAGGCTATGGTGGAAGAAATGTAGGCCTTTGAAAAGAAAAAAACATGGATGTTGTTGATTTCACAAGAGGAAAGGAGTAGTGGAGTGTAGATGAATATTTTTAGTGAAACTCCAACTGAATGACACTGTTGAATGATATAAAGCCAAGTTGGTAGCCAATGGGTATACTTATACTTATGGGATTGATTACTAAGAGACCTTTGCTTTAATAATAAAGATGAGTTCTGTCTGGATCTTGATCTTAGTTGCTGCAAATTAAGGTTGACCATTGTTTCTACTAGCTGTCAAGAATGTCTTCCTTCATGGAGACCTTGAAGAAGAGCTTAGGTCAAGGCCTCCTATATCTTAGAAGACATGATCTTTGAATTGTGGCTTTCATTGATGCAGTTTGGGTTGGATTTGTAGATGGTAGAAGATCTACTTTTGTTTAATGTACTTTCATTGGAGGTAACCATGTTTCTTGGCGTAATAAAAGGCAGTCCGTTATAGCTTGGTCAAGTGCAGAGATAGAGTTCCTAGCCATGGCACATAGGATTTGTGAGATGTTGTAGATATGTGGTTTGCTGAGAGAGTTGGGATTCCACTAACATGATCCTCAACGATTCCAATGATATCTAGAATCCTTCCCAAAAACCATATAAAATCTAGATCTATCAACTTTATAAAAAATCTCACCTCTTTTGTGGTGTTCATATGGTTACTGACATCAACCCTAGGCTTTCTGACATCAACAGTGAGACGCAACCAGTTTCTCCACCTTAGTCCTGCTCTAATACTAAGTTGTTTGATTGATTCTTTTGTGCTTAAAAGAAGAAGAAGAAAGAAGAGTAGAAGAAGAATGAGATGAAAAAAGAGAAGTAGAGAACGAGATGTTTTTGAGAGAAAAGAATCGTATGAGTATGTTATCTCATACGCTAGTGTATGTATTTATATATGTACTTTTACTCTTATACACCAAGCATAATGATATGTAAACCCAAATGCCCCATGACATAAATATCCTCATTATACATAAACATAAGTATACTCCATCACTTGGGATCCAACTTGGATCAATCCGACTTATGAATATGCACATAACAATAACAATCAAAGACTTTTGGAGGCAAAAAAAAAAACACTTGGGGAGGATAAAAAAAGAAGTGAGGGAATTTGAACACAAGAACTCGAGATGGCATATGATTCATGAGATATGTTGTATTTTAAAGAGTATCGGCCTAGAAAACTTGGGGACGTGTATAGTGAACAGTAAAGCACGAGTGATTTCTAACAAGTGATGATTCTTTGTTTTAGTAATACCATTTTGTTTTGTTGTACTTAGACAGGTGGTTTGATGAAGGATACAATGCTGTAAGAGATAAGAAGAAAAAGCACTAGGCATATATTTACCACCGTTATCAGATCTAAGGATTATGATTTTTGAGTCAAATTGAGTATCAATCATCTTATGAAACAATTGACATACAAATAATAATAATAATAATAAATAAATAAACTCCATGCATTGCTTGCAACAAGTATACCCAAGTAGCTTGAGAGTAGTCATCAACAAAAGTCACAAAATAACATTAGCCAAATGAAGAAGTAACCGGGGCTAACCCCATACATCAGAATGAATAAGAGCAAAATGAGTACCTCTACTAGTACTAGAAAGATAAGACGATTTACATTGTCTTGTGAACTCCTAAGTCTTATAAAGAAAGTCTAAAGCTGTATTGAAGTACATAATGAAGGAAAAAAGTCTTTTTAACAATGGAAAGGAAATGTGGCCAAGTCCATCGTGCCACCAAAGTAATTGAGCCATCGGGAAGGAAGAGGAAGCACTATCTGATGTCTCTGTCCATTGAACCAGAGATGCGAATATTTGGCCATTAGGTACAAGTGACCCCTACTCCTCACGGCCTTTAAGAGAAAATAAGTGATGTTACAATTCAAAGCTTTAGTGATATAATTAACAAAAACAAGATTCAGTTTTATATTAGGAACATGAAACACAAATGAAAGGGATAAAGATGATGTAAAGGTTATAAATCTAGTGCAAACAATAGAGGATAAAGAACTATCAACAATTTACACATTGTCTCGACTAGAACAAATATGATAGAAAGAAAAAAAAAACTAGATATACCAGTTATGTGGTGTGATGCTCCTGAATTAATGATCTAGGGATGAGTAAAGAGTAGTAGAAGAGACACTTGAGGAATAATCTATTGTACTGCAAAGGCCACAGAGGAGGTTGGAGTGGCTCTAGAAGTAGAATCCAACTTTGACATAAGGTGACAAAGAGAGTTCACAGATGAGAATCAATCCTTGATACCTATATATAAGGAGATATGGAGAAGAAGAAGAAGGGAATAAGGAGAGAGACACGAGAGAAAGGGATGAATTGTATGAGAGAGAGTCTAATTCTCTCTCATATGTATATGTTTATTTATATATGTATGGTGTATTTGTAAAATACTAGTAATATCCCTATCAATACATATGATGCTAAATACATAAATACCCTTATTTCAACACTCCCCCTCAAGTTGGTGCATGGATATTAGACATGCCCAACTTGCTAATGATATCAAGAAGTCTCAACCTTGTGACCCCTTTGGTCAATACATCAGCCAATTATTGTTCTATAGTAACGAATGATGTGCAAATCATACCTCTAAGTAGCTTTTCCTGAATAAAATGTCAATCCACCTCTAGTAAAATTGGTGCAATCATGTTGCATTGGGTTATGTGTGATACTAATTACTAGTTATCACAGTATAGAGTCATAGGAGTCTGTACACCAATTTTCATATCTTGGAGTAACATCTTCAGCCAGAGAACCTCACATACACCATGAGCCATGGACCTGTACTTGGCTTCAGCACTTGATCTTGCCACAACAGACTGCTTCTTACTTCTCCATGTAACTAAATTCCCACTTAACAAATAAACAGTATCCTGAAATAGATCTCCTGTTAGTGACTGTACCCTGCCCAATCAACATCTGTGTAAACTTCAACCTTTATATGACCATATTTGTAAAACAATAAACCTTTAGTATTCTAAAGGTAGCCTCTAAGTGGGGTGTTCTTGGGTCATGCATTAATTGATTGACAACTCCAACAACAAAAGCTATGTCAGGCCGTGTAAGAGCAAGTTACATGAGCTTTCCAAGTAGCCTTTGATATCTACCTTTATTATCAATGGTCTCCCATCCTGATCATTTAGTCCATGGTTGACTCCAATAGGAGTTTCTATAGGTCTTGCTCCTAATAGTCTTGTCTCTGTCAATATGTCTAATGTGTACTTCCTTTGAGATATAAAGATACCCTGTCTAGACCGTGCAACTTCAATTCTTAATAAATAACGCAATGTTTTTAAGTTTTTTACTTCAAACTCTGCACTAAGATAAGATTTCGAGTTCCACACTTCTTCTGGGTCATTTTCAGTGATTTCTATATCATCAATGTAGACAATAGCAACAATTGTCCCCTTGTATGTTTAATGAACAAGGTATGATCAGCCTGGGATTTCTTATAGCCAATCTTATTCAAACTTCGACTGAAACGTTCAAACCATGCCCTTGGTGATTGTTTTAGCCCATGTAGGGCTTTCTTCAAAATGCAAACTTTACCTACATTGCCTGGAATTTTAAAGTGTGGGGGAATAGTCATGTACACCTCCTCATGAAGATCACCATTAAGGAAAACATTTTTTACTCTAATCGCTAAAGAGGCCAACCATTATTTGTTGCAACAAATAGTAAAACTCAAATGGAGTTCATCTTTGTTACTAGTTGGATGTCTCTTAGTAATCAATACCATATGTTTGGGTATATCCTTTGGTAACTACTCTCACCTTGTACCTTTCAATTGAGCCATTTTCCTTGTATGTGATAATATAGATCTACTTATACCCTACAAGCTGTTTTTTCAATGGAAGATCAACCAGTTCCCATGTTCCATTCTTTTCAAGGGCCATCATTTCTTCACACATGGCTTCTCTCTACTAATTTTAAGAAATTGCCTATTTCAAATTGGAAGAAATAGATACAGAGGAAATTGAGTTTATAAAAGTCATAAAAGAGTGATTCAATGTCTAATATGGAACAAAATTAGAAATTTGATGATTATTGCAAGACCTCTTTCCTTTTCGAAGTGCAATAGGAAAATCTTCCTCATCTCTAGAGTCTAATGGAACATTACCTGAATCCGAAGTGGCAACTAGTGGTGGAGTTGTAGTAGTGTCCTTCTGCCTCCTCGTGTACACAAGCAAATCTTTCCCATTATCCTGAGAAGAATTATAAAAAATTGAAAGATGAACCGAAGTAGAAACTGGCAAAAAAGATGGCAAATAGGAAGAGGAAGGTCTTTCTTCACTTAAATGCTCCCCCTAAAGAGAGGCCTTAGAAGAGGAGAAGAAAGGAACAAGCTAAAAAAAAGTAACATCCATCGAGACAAACTTTTAGAATGGGGATTATAACATTTGTAGCCCTTCTGAGTTGTAGGATAGCTTAAGAAAACACATTTGACAGCCCAATGGTCCAAGTTAGTCCGATCATCCTTTTGAATATGAACATAACAAACACACCCAAATATCCTTGGAGGAATAAGAAAGAGAAAATGATTAGGACATAAGACACTAATAGGTGACTTGAAATTGAGAACTCTAGATGGCATTTGGTTAATGAGATAGGCAACCGTTAATAAAGATTTTGACTAAAATGTTTTGGGAACATTCATCTGAAATAGAAAAGCTCGTGTAATTTCTAGTAAATGTCTACTTTTTTGGGCAACATCCCTGATATGGTTGGGTAGTTCAAAAAAGCCGATATAATGACTATAACCCACCATAGGTAAAGAAAAAAATAAAAAAAAAAAAAAATTTTCCCCCCCCCCCCCATTGTCAGAATGCAAAACTTGGATGATGTATTAAACTGAGGCTGAACAATTTTATGAAATGCTTGAAATATAAAGGCAACCTCTCCCTTTATTTTCATTAAATAAACCCACGTGCATCTAAAACAATCATCAACAAATGAAACAAAGTAACGATAACCAAAAAATGAAGTAGTGGGGGAAAGACCTTAAACATTATAGTGAATTAATGCAAAATGAACAAAACTTTTATTATTATTGAGAAGATAAGAGTTCTGAACATGTTTGGACAATTGACAGACTTCATAATTTAGTTTTGACTTGTGACTCGATAAAAATAATTAAGAAATACAATTTTCAAGGATGACTAGGACAAATGAACTAGTTGGTTATGCCATTGCATTAACTAATCTTTATTACTCATACTCCTACTATTACTACTAGACTGGCATGCTATTGATAAGGGAACATCTGTTGCGGCATCAAGAAGATAGAGACCATCAACTACACGTTCACTCCCAATTATCCGCTTCGAATCCAAGTCCTAAAAAACACAATAGGAAGGGAAAAGATAACAAAACAATTCAGGTCTCGAGTAATGCGACTAATTGAGATTAGGTTTGTTGCAAACTTAG
>Ga0115844_100608_pt1 | contig 10518 bp, 10 predicted proteins | sample InSIn1gowninarea_FD_83858 | JGI IMG/M metagenome (GOLD analysis project Ga0115844, IMG submission 83858) | reverse complement strand
AGTGTAACCTACAACATATTTCGGTCATACGATTTTATCCTAACACTCATACCTTGGGGGGGAATCTATTATCACCAAAAAAGATCACCTAGCCATTTCTAACTAGGTGGATTGAAATACACAATGGGAAATAATTTAGTAAACCATTTTTATTAAATTATCTTCTGATTAAAAAAGAAAAAAACAACCATGAGAAAAATTAGATAAATCATTATTTATCTATTTTTCTCTAGGAATAATTATTAAATCATTGTTTGGTCATTATTCCTTGTCACATTTCACTGAATCCCCTAGGAATAACTAGATAAATCACTATTTATTTATTATTACTTAATTTCATTATTGGAATAATTGTTAAATCACTATTTAATAATTGTTTCAATTTCACACCATTCTTAATCCTCACGAAATAAATAATAAATCATTTTATTTGTTAATATTTTCTAAATAAATATCTTTGACCATTTTGAATATATTTTCCCTCTCGAAAAAATATAATAAAGTATTCCTAGAGTTTAGATCTTTATTTCGTCAATATTATTTTATTATTCTCCATTTTTTAGATTAAATCAATATTTTTTTATAAATAGGAGGGTTTTGCATTCATTCTTCACCATGATCATTATCATTGTCACCATTATTATCTCTTTTCACTTGAGGTCCCATTTGAGTTCTACACACTGTTTTTGGTTTTTCACACATTGAAAGAGAGAATCGATTACTGAAGCATCAAGAACATCAAAGGACCCATCGCACGGAGGGGGATTCGCAGACCCTTCTTGTAGATCTCCTTCACTAGGTGTTATCAATAAAATATTTATTCATTTTAAAAGTATTTACATTTGGTTTATTACATTGGATATATACGTTGTTGTTTTCTATTTTGGATCATATATGTTGTTTTGTTGCAGTTTTTTCTAGTTTTATTGCATATCTAAAGCGTAAGAAGCCACAAATTATTGTTAGGGCCACGTGTCACCTAGTGACTTAAGTGAAGTGTTTTGGGTATACCTTTCAATAAATTTCACACTAACAAAGACATAGACATAACCATTGAAAACTTGAAAAGAAAATGGGGACCCAAAAGTTGGGTGTTAGGATAAAATTTTGGTTGTTGTTGTAGCAACTACAACAATTGGCAGACCACTGTTAAAATCCAACATCTCCGCCTTAGTCCCTTTAATATGTTGATTATATTAATAATACATGGAAGTATTAAACTAGATATTGTGTGTACCACTTGAGTTTCTTAACCAATTATAAATACACCATTCATCTGTCTCCTTAGCCGAGTCTTGTTAGTCTTCAAACACTAAGCTAAAATTTTAGACATGTAAGTCTTTTAGAATGATGGAAAAAATATGATAGAGGGTTATTATGTTAAGAATTGTAAATTGGGTTTCCGATGTTTCTCTACTACTAGCGAACATCAATGGCCCTAGCAGAGGCACTCTAGAAATCCCAAGCATCGCTTCACTTCCACGAAGCATCCATAGCCTCAACAGATTTTCTTGCATCACCTCTTTCCACATGAAGCATTTCTCATTCATTTAAAATTTATTTAATTAGTTTTATTTTTCTTGCACTTTGGCATAATTTATTAAAGTGTCCATTGCACTAGGGCGCAAGAGGGTGTTGGTGCCAAAATGCACCACCCCTTAAAAAATATCTCCAAGACCCCTCATAGCCAAAGAATGAATGGATCATCTAAAGGAGACATGCATGTTGTGGGCACTACAAGCAACTGAAACTGAACTCGCCACATCTATGGAACTACATTTGAGGTTGGATCAACATCTGTGTACATCTGGGCATGTGGGGGGCTAACTGAAGTTCCACCCCCTCGTGAGGTATGAAACATCTCACACACACCCAAGAATCATTGGGACAACCGTCTGGATAACTGAACCATCAAGTGTCAAATCCTTAATCGTGTGATAAGGAGATGGCTCCGAGCATGGAGAAACAGGTAATTCAAAGGGAAATGATGATTCCCTTTGTTTGATCTAAGGAACTAAACCTATGTGAACATTGGAACCAAGGTACACCACCCTCTAGACCACACTTCTGGAATAAATGCATTGAAGTCAAAAAATATGGCCTGCCAGAGTTAAGGCAATGAGGAATCCTTAAAAAAGGGACGAGGTATCATAGTAGAGTGACTGATGGAATGAAACCAAGGATGATGATGGAAAGAAACATAATGAGTGGTGAACAGACAACTTCCCTTTCTAGAGAATGATATGTATGGTTGACCTGGCAAAAATTGACTCAATTCTCGAGGGGATGGTTAATTACTTATATAGGGGCTTTTCAAAGACATAACGGTATAGCTAGATGTCAAATATGAATACAATGGGACAAATGCAACACAAAGATGTATGGAATGTTGTAACTAGAATTAAGGGGACTTGACACTAACTCCATAGATGCAAGTGTGACTCATCTTGGATTCTTTAAACAAGGATGACTCGATGACGTTGCCACATCGAGGAGGCCCAGAGGGGACCATGAAAACATTAGTAATTAATGATTACTCATGAAAAAATTTGACACATGAGTCGACAAGTGCCAAGGAAAAGTGGTACTAAATTACAAATGACTCATATGAGGAACTTCAATTTTAATAGGTGGCAAACTGGGACCTCATGGAAAAAATGGCTTCCTGGTAAAGTGTAAAATTGCAAAAAAAAAAAGGAAAACCCATTAAACAAATTGGTGATAGATTTCCAACAATGCTAATGACTCGTCAAACAGAGTTGTGGTTTGGTTGCAATGGGCAACAAAAAAGTAGTTTTTTTTCCTATAAAAGGGCTTCTTGCCCCCAAATCCAATTTATCTGCATAGTGACTTATTGTAGACTTTGGAGAGGAGGAGAAGACCCTAAATCTCGTGGAGATCGTAGCAAAAAAGATGACCACCAAAATCAGAATCTACGAGTTGGAGGTAGGTGGCCTAACCTTATTCATCATTTTTGGTGGATTAGAATTTCATATTAGGGATTTAGTTCATTGTGGGGGACCTCTACTTCTTTTGGGGTTCTATTCTACATTCTAGAACATATAAACTTGGTTGATAAGTGTGTCTAGCACTATTTTGAGGGAAAAAATTGCATTCTAGGCTAAGAGAAAAGGAAATATTGGTGGTTTGTGGTGAGCTGGAGCTAAGAACTAGAAATGCATGCCTTTGACTTTGAACAAACAAAACATAATTGTATTTTTCAATTATGGCAGAGCTAAAGGTTATATGGAAAGAATGAGATTTGGAAAGTCTTTGTGCTAATATTAAGGGGAATACAACAGTCAGAGGTGTTTTGGATTGGTATAGGGTGTTGAAGTTCTTGGAGAACTAATTGATGAGGGTAGGTGAGCCTTCATTGCTGAGGATTGTGAACTAATGAGACCTAGATCATGAGGCCTTTGTAGTACATGGTCACATGATCGATGTGGTTCACCATTGTTTTATGATATGGATGTCTTCTTGTATATGCATGTGATAAATGCCAATCTATAATATTATTTGCAAAGATATCTACATAGTGATTTTGGGCTCTAGGAACATGATTGAATGTAATGGATTCAAATTCACATTTCAAAAGAATAACTTGTAGATATTTTATAAATAGGATAGGATTATGCACATGATAAATGTCATTCAATTGCATGACAGGTTAGAAGGAATCAATACATACATGAAGGTGAAGGATGTTATGATCAAGGGAATCAGCTAACAAAACTATCGCAACATCATATTCGTCTTTGTTATTGGTGGCAGGTGCAATGCAGACATCGTTGAATTGGACTAACGAATGCAAGGGGGAGAAAATGGTGCAAGTTACTGAGGCTAGATTCCTAGTGGAGAAACTCGCACCATCGACATAGCCAATATGAGGTGTTGATGATGGATGCATATGAAAGAAGAAAGAATAAAATGTATAAGATTATAGGGGATGCAAGCTACCTACATGCAAGAAAAAAGAAAAAGATACACGAATTTCAATGGGAAATGCTATGGGTAAAATTTCTTGAGGTAGAGTGCATTGCGAGGGTTAGGAACGATTTCTCCTTCTAGACCCTCTAAAATTTATGCCCCTTTTCCCAAACATGTATGGATGATGTAAGGTCCTAGCCATAATAGTTCAAACTTTCCATGCCCTAGGACATCATGAGAATGGTCATAAACAAGAACAAGGCCACTTTCATGGAAGGTAAGATGGTGGATTTTTTTGTCATATTGAGCTTTAGTGCATTTTTTGGCTACTTCAATAGTTTGCAATGCAACATGATAGTCTTCATTAGCATGCTCAAGCATGATAATTCATTTTTATAGAGGTTGGGTGTCTGGGAAGAGTTAAATGGAAAGGTGGAGGGAGGGGATTTTACACTCGATTGGTAAGACTGCCTCCTCTTCAAAAATGAGGTGGAAAGGAGTGAACCTGGTGGTGGTATTGACAAAAGTTCTATTTAGCCACAAAGTAGGGAAGCGCATAAGATGCCAGTTGGTCTTGTGCTTATTCATCATCCACTGAAGCATAGTATTAAGGATTTTGTTGACATCTTCAACTTCGAGATTTCCTTGGGGGTAGTAAGACGATGCATATTGGTGTTAGAACAATGGAGAGGATAGATCACACCATATCTCATCTTCAAAGTGTCGACCATGGTCAGAGACCAATTGTTTTGAAACCCCAAATTGATTGATAACATGGTTAAAGAAAAAGAAGGTTGCAGTGTTATTGAATGTTGGCATGTCTTCAACCCATTTGGTGGAATAGTCAATGGACACGATAATATACTTATGGTTATTAGTATATGGGGGTCGACACTCCATAAATTCAATAGCCCATTTACAGAAATGACCGGTTGCGATGATGGGATGGAGGGGAATAGGTGGAGATCGTGCCTTAGGGGTGTATAACTAGAAATTGGGATAGCGCTTGACTGCATCAATGTAATCACTAAGGAGAGAAGGACAAAATTAATTGAAACACATGATTTTATGGGAAGTGGCTATTTCGGAGAGGTGACCACCACAAGAACCACCATAGCAGGCATTGAGCACTAGCTCATCTTTAGCACAGTGAGACAATGACAGAGGACATTGTTGACATCGCGAAAATAAATATTTTCACCGACAAGGAGGCAAAGTGGCCCCATCATTATTTAGACTTGAAGGCATGACCTGATAATCTACTTTTCCCCATGGAATAGTCAAGGAGGTTTTAAGCTGATCGGAATAATGAATACATATTTTGTTATTTCTAGAGAATCCATCCATAACAAAGAGAACCTCATGCCCTGCACACTCATCACTGACTCGGTCTACGAAGGGTGTAGGAAAGTTGCCTTTGGGACAAGCTATGTTTAAATCACAAAAGTATGTGCATACATGAATGGTGCCTTGTTTATTAAGAATGGGAATAGGATTGAATGCCCATGTGGTGTATACAATGGGATAGATGAAACCAACATGCTTGAGCTTATCAATTCCAAAGTTGATAGCTTCATGTTTGGAAGGATTGATAGGTATTTTCTTTTGGCGGACAGGGATGGAATTGAGCCAAGTGTTAATGTGATGTTCAACAATGGCAAGATTAAGTCTAGGCATTTTAGAATATGAATAGGAGAAAACATCATGAAATTATTTAAATAACTTGGTGTAAGAACCAATTTCTTTTGAGGTGCATTGTGCCACCAGGATGATATTTTCTTCGATCCATGGTTTATTGAAAATGTTAATTTTCATGGTAGCGAAAATGTTAGCCATATTTCCTTACTCAAAACCATCTAGTGCAGGAGTAGGATTTTTAAACCAATTGACTTCACCATGAATGAATTCTTTTGACTCCACAATTTATTGATCATGGGTTTGTTGCGAAAAGAAGTATGCATGATGGTGCATATAATCCCAAGGATAATCAAGGGTGGTCATGGTTTCCCTGACGTCTTCATCATAATGGAATATGGGGGGAGGGAGAAATATATACCACATGGTGAAGAGGATATAATTGATGCATCTTCATGAGATACAAGGTTCGCATACACATCGTCACGCTTGGGAGACATATGACTAGTAGATGGGACATCTACCGATGTTGACGCCAAAGTGTTCATCAAAAAACGTTCAATAGAATCACAATAAGAGACATCAAGGGTTTCCCAATACATTGAGATGATGGAATGTAGATGTGGAGCTAAAAAGTGCATTTTTATATTGATACTCTCAGTCATTAGATCTTGCACATATTTTTTCGTCTCCTACTCGATTGGTACTTGTGACCTGTGGAAAGAAGTAGAAAACCACCAGAATTCGAAAATTTGACAAAAAAGGAAAGAATACTATAAATGTAGATTGAGAGGCTAAAAATAGTTGTAGAAAACTATGAAATTTACAAAAACTCCAGTCACCCAAGAACTGAATTACTACATGAGTGGAGTCATCATTTTTAACAATAAATGTAGCTTAAAGACCTAGTGGAATCACCATTTGTTAGTGTGAAATTTGTTGGAAGGTGTACCAAAAATACTTCACTTAATTCACTAGGAGACATGTGACCCTAACAACAAATTGTAGCTTCTTACACTTTAGATCTACAATAAAAATAGAAAAACCTGCAACAAAACAACATATACGATCCAAAACAACAAATAACAATGCATGTATCAAATGTAATAACCCAAATGGAAATAATTTTAAAATGAATAAATATTTTATTGATAACACCTGGTGAAGGAGATCTATAAAAAGGGTCTACAAATCTCCCTCCGTGGGATGGTTCCCTTGATTTTCTTGATGCTTTAGTAATCGATTCTCTCTCTCAATATGTGGAAAACCAAAACAATGGGTAGCACTCAAATGGGAATTCATGTGAAACGAGAAAATAACGGTGATGATGATAATGATCATGGTGAAGAATGAATGGAAAACCCTCCTATTTATAACAGAGTATTGAGTTAATCTAGAAAATGGAGAATAATAAAATAATATTGACCAAATCAAGATCTAACCGTTAGGAATACTTTATTATATTTTTTGGAGAGGGAGAAGATATTCAAAATGGTAAAATATATTTATTTAGAAATAATTAACAAATAAAATGATTTATTAATAATTTCATGAGGATTAAGAATAGTGTGAAATTGAAATAATGATTAAATAATTATTTAACAATTATTCCAATAATGGAATTAAGGAAGCATAAATAAATAGTGATTTATTTAGTTATTCCTAGGGGATTTAGTCAAATGTGACAAGGAATAATTATCAAACAATGATTTAATAAATTTTCCTAGAGAAAATTAACTAAATAATGATTTATCTAATTATTCTCCTGGGGTTTTTTAATTTTAATCAGAAAATAATTTAATAAAAATGGTTTACTAAATTATTTCCCATGTTTGAAGTGATTTTACTATGGTAAAATTAATCCTACATGGTGTATTTTGATCCACCTAGTTAGAAATGGCTAGGCAGTCATTTTTTGGGGATAACAATCCTGAATTGGTCAAATATTTCAATGACCCAATTGCCATCAAACCCTGTGGTTTATCATGCTTTCATTGTGTACATTACTTTAGCACGGTTCGTATCCTTTTGAATTCATTAAGGTTTAGGGAAACTGTTGCTTTAGTTATGCATTTAATGTCTTATATCCCCATACTATGCTTTGCAAATTATAGGCATTCAGATTGCATTGTTGGCTATACTTCATCTTGGCATTTATCCCCTAATTCACAGTTTCAAGCATTGAATTCTCATGAGAATTTCATGATGTTTTACAATCATAGTAGTTGCATCATCATGTTATAAGGTTAAGTCATGTGTTCATGCCATTTCAAATATTAATTTGATTTGTGTGCTTTAAGGTAAATGATTGCTCCTACATTAAGCTTGACTCCCCTCAAGGAAAGACATTAGAAACATATATATTACCTATATTTACAAAATTTTGAAGGTTTCTTTTGGATTCTCTCTTGGAGCTAATACTTGCAATCTTTTATCTAGTGTGCACCCGAGACTTCAACCGTCAAGTTTGCAAATGACTTGTCATTTTCTCTCCTATACAAAGCATTAAAGAGTTCCAATTTTACACAAACATTTATTATTATATCTGCCAGTCATATTTGCATTGAGTTTGTATGGTGATGATTGTTACTTTTTCATTGGGCATTGCACTTTGATTGAAAGGAATAGTACAAGGAAAAAATATATTCTGAAGCATTTGGCTCTGTATGTAGTCCATGGTATCTCCAAAGAATTTCCAAATTCTACATGTAGAGTGTAAGTTATTTTCTTTTGGCCAATTTTTTTGTTGTAAGGATGCAATGTAAAAATGTGCTATAAGGCTATGAGAGGGCTATGAGAGTGCAAGGCCATGCATGCGATAAAGGATGAAAGGATGTGATGATGCCATGCAATGGAAGAATATGATTATGCACTACAATGAAAGGTTATGGTAAAAGCATGTGATGAGGATAATGTAAAGGTCTAGGAAAGATACCAGCAGAAGGAAATGGTCCTTGAGGAGTAGTACTGGAAGGCTAGGTTGAGTTGGGAACAATACGTTGTGGAGGTGTTGGCTGTTGTGAAGGAATATGAAACTACTTGTGAGAAACCTGTGATGCTTGAAGCATGAAAACACTTGATGAGTTAGGTTCATAAGGAGTAGGTGGTGGACCATAATAAGTACCAAGTAAGATGGAACCTTTGTAGACTCTAGGAGAGACATTGGTGAGGGACGAGACAATCTTATTGTTAGTAATTAATGAGATATTGGATTGCGGTGAGCAATATTGTTAGTCTGAGACTTAGGATCATAGTATGTTAGCTGATTGATGGTGACAATATTTCCATTATGATGGAAGCACATCTTATGGTGAACCACAAATGCGAACACTAATGTAACATAGGTATAACTATGACACAAAAGGATGTTGTAATCTAATGATGCATCAATGACATTAATGTCGATAGAGACAATCTTGTCGGTAACAGTGATAAGACAATTGTGATATAAGCTAAGGGGTTGTAAGGGATGACCTTTCCAAGCACGGAGAGTGATGGTAGATGGGGACAGGTTCGGGGAACCAAGTCACTTCCAAACACTAGCAGTCATCGCACAGGTGAAGGTGCCTTCGTCTATGATACACTGATGAATAATGACATTTCTTATGGAGACTGCTATTTGAAATGTAATGGATGAAGGTAGGGAAGGATATTAGGACTTGTCAACATGAAAGGAAATCATACGATCGTCATGGGGATCCAAAACACCCAAATTAGAGATTAGATATTTCTATTGGGATGGGCATGTCTAGAGAACTTCCATCATTGACATGGCAAAAAGATATTGCACCAAGTCATTTACTATGCTATAGGTATGGGCGACTTTAATAGAAGTAGTGTTTCAACATAATGGACCTTTGGGGATCTTGGGGATAACCTCTACCTTAGGCGAAGGGATCTGTAAGGTACCATTTGACGACGACAGAGGCTCAATGGAAACTTGGGGTTGGGACTCAGTTTTAGATTTAGCGGGTGGCTTGTGGTATTGGCATGATCGAGTTTGGTGGTTGACTTGTTTGATATTGACCTCATCAGAATTCATCATAATAATTTGATAATAATTGTGACTAGATGGTGGAGGTGGAGAAGATGCATGACTTTGTGTAGGTTAAGCAGTAATATATCCTTGGTGAGGAAAAATATTGGTAAGCACAGCCAGTTGAGATGAAGCAAGAGGAGGAGATGGAGTTATGGGTTGTGGTCCTCTAGAAGTAGTTACATGGGCTTCCCATACTTGATGTAACTGAGGTAAAAGGGGACACTTGTGAGTATAATGGTCATATATGCCACAACAGGAAAAAGGTTTGTTTGTACGAAGACCCCTTTTTTTCTTGGGTTGGCTGCCCTATTGCTCGGTTGCGGTATTAGGCCAGCTTCCCTAAGGTGCATTAGGCAATGGACCCTGGCTACCTTGATTATCATGATATTGTTAGTTTCAATTACATTTCCCCTTATTTCGTTTCTTTGGGTTAGGGGGATTGGTTGCGCTCTATTAAGCATAAACTTGACCTTGTAGAGGAGGTTGTTATATGGCAGAGGTGGAGGAGGCATGGGGGGCTTGGGCGTGAGTGTTGGAGGGGATGGAATGCTAGGCAGTGGATACAAATAATAAGGATATGGGGCAACATTGGGATAAATAGGTGGAGAAACAACTAGACCTAACATTTGTTGATGTGGATGGGGATATGCATATGATGTGATGGGACTTGGATAAGAGTTACCATGTGGAAGATAGGGGAGGGATAGATGTAAGAGGAACTGGTCCCTCCCTAAGGTTGACCATAACTCATCAGAGATGGAACAAATGGTTGAATTTTAGGGTGTGAAATGATTCCAACAATACCATCAGCGAAATGAGATGCCCTCGGTGCATTAACAACACTAGGTCAAGGAATATTGGGGACGACAGTATAAACATGACCTAAATGGGTGTAGATTAGATAAAATTTCAAC
>Ga0115844_100398_pt2 | contig 10520 bp, 11 predicted proteins | sample InSIn1gowninarea_FD_83858 | JGI IMG/M metagenome (GOLD analysis project Ga0115844, IMG submission 83858) | reverse complement strand
TGACAAAGAAATTACCAGGATTTGAAGACCCAATTGTCCTCCAAATTCAACATGAAAGATATTGGTGCTGCAAACTATATTTTGGGCATGGAAATTAAAAGAGATCGGGAAAAGAGGAAGCTCTGGTTAAACCAGAGGAAGCATGTCAAGACAATACTGCAGAGGTTTAATATGCAGGATAGTAAACCGGTGAAGGTTCCTATTCCTGTAGGTCTGAGGTTATCTGCTGAACTGTGTCCCAAGACACTAGAAGAGGAAGAGGACATGTCCCGTGTTCCGTATGCAAGTGCAGTGGGTAGCCTAATGTATGCAATGGTCTATACTAGACCAGACATTTCACATGTAGTGGGAGTATTGAGCAAGTTTATGTCAAAACCTGGGAAGGAGCACTAGACAGCAGTGAAATGGGTTTTAACGTATTTGCGTGGCACTAGTGATTATGGTTTGTGCTACCAAAGAAGACCAGGATTGGACAGAGTGTTGGATATTCATGGCTTTGTTGATGTAGACTGGGCTGGAGATCTGGATCAGAGAAGATCTACAAGTGAGTATGTTTTTAACCTATTTGGAGGTGCAGTCAGTTGGATGAGTAAGAAATAATCTGTAGTGGCACTATCAACTACAGAGGTAGAATACATGGCAGCCACTCATGCAAGCAAGGAAGCAGTTTGGTTGCAAAGATTGTGTTCAAGTATGGGGTTAGAACAGGGAGCTATAAGAATAGATTGTGACAGCCAAAGTGCAATTTTCTTGGCAAATAACCCTGCTTATCATCCAAAGACAAAGCACATTGATATTCAGTATCACTTTGTGAGGGATATGATAGAAGACAGAAAGGTGTTGCTGGTAAAGGTGGACACTTTGAAGAATACTGCAGATGCATTGACAAAATCTGTGAGCTCTGAGAAGTTCTCTTGGTGTAGAGAAGCAATGGGCATCTCAGGGATGGAAAAATGACTAATCTCTCCTGTGGCCCCCTGTGGAAAGAAAACAACAAGTGGGAGATTGTTGGGTTGTGTTATATTCTTTCCACATAGTTAATAGGGGGTTTGAAGGGCACCTGTAACCCCACTTTATGGGGTCCGGGGCAGCACCCCAGAAAATTTTGGTTTTGGACCCTCTGTTAGGTTGGGCGGACCCACCTATGGTTCTGTGCATGATTTTCGCACGTGATTTTTGGACGCGATGGTTTTCGGTCCATGGTATTGGACACAATGGATTTCGGCCCATGGTATTGGATGCTTCGGCATGTATAAATATGTATTGTAACATTGAAAGGAATATAATGAAAAAAATCAAGCTGGTAGTCTCGGTTTTGGGATCCAGGGGAAAATATATGTGCATATGTTTTTTATGTGTTATGCTCTCGAATTGTTTATTTTCTTTGTTTAAGAATTCATATGCAGTTAATTTCTGTACAGGGTTAAAACCTACACAGTCAATGGGTTGCAAAGAAAAGAAAAGAAAAAGAGAATAAGATCCCTAGGTGAAAAGCTCTCTTGGAGGCGCCCAGGGCAGGCAATTAGGGTGAAAACCTCCATGAGGCGCCCTACTTGTTTTCAAAAAAAGAGAAAAATAAATAAGAAAAGAGAAAAATAAAAATAAACCTAATTTCTGTTGAATAATAGCAGGTTGCAGGAAGGACATTGCAAGTTAGGAGAATCGCACAAAACAAAGACAGAGGTTAGCACCAGGTTACAAGCATTCCTCATAATCCATTCCTCCATGACCACTACCCTTTTCCAAGATTTGGTCTCATTCTGACTGAGATTTCACCTTCTATAGGAAGTTCTCTATCTTCCATCGGAAGTTCTGTGTCTTCTATAGGAAGATCCTGTAGAGCCTGCAAACAAGACAAAATTGATCTATGAAGAGGACCCGAAGGTTTGGAATCTGTCCATGAGGCTTATAAACATCCTTGTATCCACCCATCACCATAGGTCGCCTTTTCCCATCTTCGTACACCTCCATTGCACTCTTTTTTTTTTTATGTTCCTGCATAGTCAAACACATAAATCCTATTTTCTTCATACTACCAGCAAAAACTCTTTAATGACAAATAAATCAAAAGTTTTTCACTCACCATACCTGTTACCCTCCATCTACATTCCTCATCAACTTAGACCCAAGTCTGCATTACAGCCCAAGCTCATTTTTTCCTTACTGTGCAAAAACTACAGAATGCTCTGATATAAAAATACATAGAGCAGAAATTTTTTTTCCCTAACTTGAAAACCGTGCATCCATTTAAAAATTGTTTTATGGGGAGTTGTATATGGATGATGGCAACATGCCCAAGCAATTTCAATCAATTCCAGTGCACGGTTTCCAAGAAATCAGCCTCCATCACCTTCATCCATTTTTTCATTTTCTCCATATCCGTGTATCCATTTCAAAACTTGTTTCATGGGGAGATGCATATGGGTGATAGTAATCTACCCAAGCAATTTCAGCCAATTTCAGTGCACAGTTTCTGAGAAATTGACCTCTGTCACCTTCAGCCATTTTCAGTTTTTCTCAAAAAAAATGCATCCATTGACCACAATTTTACTATGGGAGGTGCATAACGATGATAGAAACATGCTCAAAAATTTCCAGGTCAATCTGATCTATCGTTTGGGAGCTATGGAGAAAACAAGTCACTTTCCTACAAAAATCCAGCATCAACAACATGAGGGTGCAAATCTAAACATTGAAACAGACTCCTGCAGCTTAGATCCAGCTAGAAGATACCTGAAAAAGAAAAATAGCCACGTATCAACAATCAAACCGGCATGCACCCACAAAAACAAAGGCATGCAGTAGAAGGAAAGGCCACAACACCTCAAAGCGAATGCATTTAACTGCTAGGTATGTGACTAAACCCATTCCTCTGTTGCATGAATGTAATTTAAGAACTTCATGGACAGTGAGATGGGTGTGATTAAACAATATCAGTAGCTAGCTAACCATCCATCCTCATCTAGTTCAAACAGCACCTCGTCTAGTTCAAACAACACCCAGTAGGTGCAATTGGCACGTGTGCTCAGCCATCTTGGAAAGAAAATTGAAAACAGGTAGTGGTGGTTGTTTAAACTCCAACATAATTTATGGAAGTGATTACGGGAAATCAGCATACAGTTTCATAACAGCATTGCAGTCTGCATGGGGCCAACGTACATTCGGCCACCTCATCTACTCACCACGAATCACGCCAGCAGTTAAAATATAGCTCAGTTAATGAATTCACCACTCTTTGTTCACTGTGCCTTCATGACATTCTCGACTGGAGTACGCATCTACCACTTCCAGAGTAGCTAACAAATCGTCCTCCGCCAAGTTTCTGTCTATTTTTTTTTTAAATCTCGCGCCTATCGGGCTCTACAAGAAGCACTGTTTCATTCTACAGGAGCCAGGTGACTTCTACATGAAGGCTTCTAAAGGAAAGACAGAAAACAGCCCTGCAAAAAGAAAACCCAGGATTTTCATCAAATTTCAAGCTCAAAATGAGGAAGGATCGAGAAAACTTCTCTTGGAATAATTTTTTTCTATAAAGTGGTGAATTGAACACGACATGAGATTGAAAAACGAGAGTAAAATTTTGCCTGTGCATTGAGAAAAAAGTGAAAGTCTACCTACATATTTCAATGAGTTTCCCCAGTTTTTTTCTCTGCATCTGAAATCTCCTCATCATTTTTAATTTTCCTATAAAGAAGATACGTGTAGCAGCAGAGGCCAACCTATATGTGTGAACCCAAATTTACATATATATCAATGTGCTAAGAAAAAACCTATGTCCTTATGCTCTGTTCTGTAAAAAAAAAATATGTTCTTTAATAAACAAACAAACCAAATTCTGGGTGACAATAGTTTTCAACTAGGGTAATTATTGCCATTTGATATTGTAAGGAGCACATGAGAAATTCCATCTTTGATCTAAAAAACAAAACAAAAAATCTGAATTCAACTATCCTTTGTTTTAGTGATTGAGTGTTTTTTTCCACTTGAGCAATTTCTTTTCTGGTTAAAACACAAAAAAGAAACACTCAACAACACCATGCCAAGAGGATTCAGAAGTAAACTGAAGAAATTGAGAAGAACATTAGTGAGGGAGCAAAATAAATTCAAGCAGAGGGAAAAACAGAGGAAGAACAGAAGGAAAAAGAGGAATTTGACAAGACTGCTGAGCCTAAGACAGAAAGGGAGAAAATAGCAAAAACAAAGATTTGCAAGAAAAAGGCCAAGAAAGCCCAAAAGAAGGCTACCACAGCCAAGGCAGGCACCCAGTAAGAGAAAGAATATACACACCCTGAGATATCAGTGACACAAGAAGAAATAATGGGCATAGAGATTTCTACAGGAAGTGAAGAAAAAGAATAGCAGGAAGAGAAATCCCATAAAATGTTGGCAAGGGAGGCAGCAACTGGTCTCACTGCCCTAATCACACCAATTAAGCCAAAAGAAAGAGAAAAAGGCAGGCCTCCATGTATTCTAAGGCCAGGATAAGCACAATAATTCAAACAAGAAGAATAGGAGGAGCAGTGGAAGGACATGGACAAGAAGGCAGAATTTTATGGCACACATGAGTAGACCACTTCAGAATTTTGGGATAATAGGGAGGCCACCAGGGCCATCAAGGATGAGGAGATGGATTAGTTGCTCAGAGGATGAGCAACACCTTCAGTATGGGGGTGATGATGAGCCCCGGAAATGGGTAATTATATGGGCTCATTTAGCCTCCTAATTCGACTTAATCCACCATTCTCATTATTTTCTTGTATGTATTTTTATTGTATTTATGCTAATAGAGTGAATTGGGTTAGTCATTATGCCAAAAAGTCTAATGTGTGCTTTATGCATATTTTTGGTCAATTTTGAGACAAAATCAAAGGTTTTAATGAGAACTTGGCAGTGAAATTCGTGGAAGAACAAGGAAGAGGATTCATAGGAAGGTGTCCCTTTCATTTATGAGCCCTTACCTTGAATTATCCACCAGCAGCTCGGAGTTCAAGGGCCACCACATCGATGATCACAAGGGCAGTTGAGCAGGGCTAGTAAAGTTGTTGTTAACTGCAAGTTTTGGCAGCCGAGTTCCTAAAGTTTAGGAGGATTGTTGGGGTCCTCAATTTGTATAAATAAGAAGGCTTAGGGCCTCAGTTCAGTTAGTTAGATTTTAATTAGATTTTAGTCATTTTTTTAGTCTATTTTCTCACTTTAGTGCAGCCCTGTATCAACACATTTTTGAGCTTTTTCTTGTACACAGTTTTTGGAATGTAACTATTATGTTTTGATCAATAAAGATGAATCCAGCTTTGCACTAGCTCTAATCTTTCTTAGGAGGCGACAGCTCTTAGGGTTGGACCCAACCCAAGTGCTAATACCTCCTTTGTGTACTTTTATGTGTCTTTGCTGCATTCATAGAATAATTTATGTTATTTAGGTTAAAATCTTGCTTTGCTACTTAGGTTGTTTTTTATGATTAAGATAGTTTTTCATGCTTCAGGTTGATTCGACAGTTTGGTAACAGAAAAGACCTACAAAAATTCCATCAAGAAATCCTTGATCTCATCTCTCCCTCTTTGAGACCATGAGCTGAGACCAAGGCATACTTGCTGCCACAAAAACATTGTTTTTGCCTTTCCATGCAATTGCTAGTGTTAGATTTTTTAGATGGAAAAGTTGATACCAGTTGTACTTACATGTTTAGATCTGTTCTTACTTAGTTTCCATTTTTATCTTGCATTATTTCCTATCTATAAACTTATGTTCATCATGTTTCTGATTTTTAGGTCAGATTGGGTCAAAATAAATAGATCTCTGGTTTTTCTAGTCTTGGTTCAATCAATTTTGGAAAATAGTGTGCAGAGCACCTATAATACACCCATACCTATCCTTCCTTGATCATACAACCTGCTCCAACCCCTAATCCAAGATTCCTTCCCTTCATTTTCCACACTTTTCTAATTTGACCTAATTTCTACATTCTTGTGCAACATTAATCCCTCCATCCTTGAACAAATCCAACCACCTTCATCACTCCTTCGCTTCATTCCCCAGGTCCTATACCCCTTCACATCCTCATCCATCCTCGATTCCCACTTTCCCACCATTTTTCCACCATCAACCCTCCAAAGTCCTCTTTCGGCTCATCCTGTAGAACCCCTGCAGACTTCATGTAGAAGTTCACGTGAGCAGTTTTTCGAGATCTGATCATTGTGAAACTCTCTGGAATGGTGTTAGGGACCCCTTAGGCCCTCTTCTCACCTTTCCAACCTCCTACAAATTCCCACTCCATTTCCTTTCACCAATAAACCCCTTCACAGCCAAAGACAGGCAAAGCACATGCATAATAATTCTGCAAAATTACTCAAAAATACAAAAATATGCTTTTTCCATATTTTTCTTTAGAAGTAGCTTAATCGCATGCATTTTACCTTTCCAAGAGTCAATGGCATCCATTTCAGCAGCTTTCATCTCTTTTCTTGCACCAGTAGGGTTAGTTGGTAAAACTAAGTTTTGCTAGGGTTTGCATTTCCTTTCAGCTTTCAGCTTCTTTCTACAAGTAGATTAGCCTCTTTTGAGTTAGCTTTCATCCATCACAGTTAAAAGCTTCTTCTAAGAACTCATAGAAGTTGGCTTAAGCTCCTAGCGAACTTGTGTCAGTTGATCAAGTGACAGCCTGTAGTAAGAGCTAGTACTTGTGCATATAGCACCGTCACTTCCAAGTTTGTTACGAACTACCAGGTTGATAAAAGTAAAGAAGGGAGTCCCAAGAGTTGCAGCATCATTGTTGCAATAATGGAGCCCACTAGTTGGCACTTGCGGTATACTTTGAATATGTTGGTTAACTTGCATCTATGGAATAGTCTAGCCAATTGGGTTTAAAGGATCTTGTAATTCACCTTGAATAGGTTGGGTAGATGAGATTTGAGAAATCCTTGGTACCATTTGACTAGTTTGTATTTGGGATAAGGTTTGGATAGGCTTACTCACTTGAGGTGTAATTTTGGAAGGTTGAGGTATGGATAGAAAATATTGATCAGTAGGAACCTGAGGCATAACCGGAATAAGATGAGAGGTCGATATTTGAGTTGAGACTGAACCAGGTTGAACAAGAAATATAGGATTCCAAGGAGGAGGAGCCATTCCTAGAAATGGAGCACCCGTAGGAAGAGGACTTGAATAGGGTGGAATGCCAACTTGTATAATTTGATTATCATATGGGGACACTATAGCAATGTATTCCCCCCTTTTGAGGGATAAGGAGTAAATGGATTCAATTTCCCCCCAGGAGGAGGGTACCTAGTATAGGATGTAGTAGGTTATGTTAGGTGTCCTAATCCACTGAGAAACGCATCGCATTGTTACTCAAAAGGAAGTTAGGGTGCAATAGGTTGAATGGGTTGTGAGGCACTTGTTAAGGAGGGACCGGATCATTTTCCAAATGAATATGGTAAATAATAAGTCCAAGAACTAATCGATGCACCAAAAAAGGTTCCAAACAAAGACTGGTAGCCATGTGGCACTAATGGACCACCATACAAGTGAGTTTCTAGTGAAGTTACAAACATAGAGGATGTCACAACTTCGATCAGTTCACTCATTATAATAGAGATAGGTTGAGAAATCGTTGCTAACTTACTCATGGTTAGACTTCTCAAAGGATTTTTTCGAGGGAAGTTCAAAGGTGAATTAAAACAAGGAGTTTGATGTAAAGGAGCTTGTGTTTGAGTATTAGAGGTAAATATATGAAAATTTTGGTACAATGGAGGAAACTATTTTTGTAATGGTATGCAAACAGGATTTTGAGGGATAGGAGAATCCTCTTCAATAATATCCTCTATTCTCAAAATACTAGGTGGAATTTTTTCTTCGCCAAGACCCAAAAACACATGTTGTGGTTGAGATAAAGGAAGATAAAGAGAGGAATTTCCTGAAGTAGTTGGTTTAGTTATTTGTGGTTCCTCATGTTGTGTAACCTCAAGTTGTAATGTGTTTAAATCTGGAAATTTAGGTTCTGTGACTTTAGGTTCTAATGTTTCAAGGGCTTCAGTTTCAACTACTTCAGACTCACCAGTTAGAAAAGATGTAATTTCGGATTCGATACTAATAGGAAGCGATGATTTTGGTTGATTAACTTCGGATGTGGTTCCAGAAGGGTATCCTCCAAAGTACCAGGTTCAATAGTTTACATTTTTGTATTGCAATGATCAGGTTTTTCCTCTGGAGGAAGAGGAGGCAATATTTGCATTCTATGTGAATGACAGGGTTGTTTAGGGTGTTCTTCCATGGTGGATTTAATTAATTTTAGAAATTAAAAACACAAATAAAAAAGGGAGTAACTAGGAAAAAAGGTTTACCAAATCACTGTGAGCTACAATATACCATTTCCAATACATGCAGACAATCTCCACAAACGATGTATTCAGTGTATCACAGTTAACAAGGCGGCCAACTTGGTTACCTATTGTAGGATTTCGACCTAGTGGGGAAATATACCTAGAGGTATGTGGAAGTGCAGTTTGTATAGTGTTGTCTAATGTTTCATGTATGATGGGAAGAATTCCTATATACTCCTCATATGTGGAGCATCATTCTGATATAACCGAGGGTACGTGGAATAATGATCTTATATATTAGGATTACGTCGAATACATACCACCTCCAGAATGTAACGCATACAAGTAACGAAAACTCCTACATTTAATGATGCCATAACATGTCTTCTAGCCTACACCACTATGTGTGTCATTAATGTTTGAAATGATCCTTAGCTTAATTGAATAAATTTTCAAGTTGATCTTGATTTATGTTTTGATTTCAAGGCTCATGAAACGAATTCACTTGAACTTCACCATCATGATCAAAATAAGTTTTTTTCTTATAATGAAGATTTATCTAAGAGAAGGAAGAAACAATCAATGATGCAACAAATAAGAACTTCCTAACTATATCTTTCAATTTCACTATTCCAATTCAATTCAAAGCTCTAAATGTAATGCAAGAAATTAAAATTTTCTTTTCTTTTCTTTTCAATTTTCAAATGTGATGAAAAATGAAATGCAACTAGATCATTGATCAAAAGAACTCACACATATTGGAATTGTAATATGAGAAATATTTTTATCAAATCAATAATCAAGCTAAGTTTTCACAAACCCTAATTTGCAAGAAGAAAGAAAAACAAATAAACTCTCATTAAAAGGCAACCACACTCAAATTTAAACACATTGATGGCTTTACAGAGACATAGACTAGTTTAGAGACTCATGAAAATAAATTGGATTATAACAGAAAGAGAAAGGCATAAAAATGAAAAAATTTCGTCCTACATGGACCATCACAGGCTATGTATGACAACCAATGTGAGTCATCGCACTTACAGAGAGAAACTAGTGCACTGGAACACTCTGTCTCAAACTAGAAAGTGCATTGGGGTTGATTTAGGTCAAAAAATGAAATACAAACCCTACCAAGCTCATAATTATACTTTCCTAAGGTTTTTTACTGAGTGAACAATTCAAATTGAGTTTCTTTCAAAGGTATAAAACTATTAGGAAAAGGAACCACTAAAGGAACATCTTTGTCCCCAGTAGAGTCGCCAAGTTGTTTGATGGATAATTCCCTTCTGTAGACGGAAGAAAACTCCCTAGATATAGTGGCTTGATATAGAAACAACAAAGACAGAAACACTTATTCTTTCCTTAGATAAATTATAACATGGAGGAAAGACCTACCTAGAATCCAATGTAAGTTCTCCTCTCCTCTGTGCTTGTATGCTTCTGCTCCAAATTCAAATGCTATAAATGGAACCTGTAAAACAACTAAAAAAAGCAAGAACACCACGCCATACAAATAGCATGTACTAACATCTCTAAAAAATGAGTCAAGAAGGCATTGCAATATATATGCATAATTATGACATAAGTATAGGAAAGGAAAACACATTTTGTATTAATGAATGTAGGAGAATTATAGCCATTTACAAATCTTGACCTTATAGATGTCTCCCAACCCTATTTTCCTTCCCTTACCACAAAGAAAGCCTTCAATCACAACTCAAGTGAATGGATGGATAATGGGTCCTTAAGAAAAAAGCAGTAGCATGAGACCATAACTAAGAGTCTCCAAAAGCCAACCTAGACTCCATGGGAGGCAGTGAATTTATAGGGTAAATTGAGCAGTTTGGGATTTACCAATCTAGGACTTAAATCCATATGTGAGGGAAGATAAGTTCTATGGATAAGAGATAAGACCTCAAGTATAGGAGTTTGAGATCTTGATCTAACAATAAATAGTTAAAACTACTAGGAAGCTTCTAGAAAGAGAATATTTTTAATTATTTTTAATTTTTACCTAATTCTAGAGGCCATCGCACTTACAGCAAAGAAAACATGTGTTGGCCAGTGTAGTTTCTCAGTGTACAACTTGCAACAGTGTAATTTTCATGAAGGGAAGGTGTGATGGGGCTAAAAATTAGGATTTTGATCTGTTTAACCCATAATTCTTGGCATTTTTGGAGAGGGGATGCTCTTGGATTT
>Ga0115844_100607_pt1 | contig 10539 bp, 9 predicted proteins | sample InSIn1gowninarea_FD_83858 | JGI IMG/M metagenome (GOLD analysis project Ga0115844, IMG submission 83858) | reverse complement strand
TGGACTATGTCTCTAGGCCCTACTCAATCAATGGGGAGGCCTTCATTCATTACATGGCATGAAAAGAAGAGAATACAACCATTAGTTACATAAAAGGAGTCCTATACCTCCATTCTAGAAAATCGCTAAGAAATGGAGAACTTAGATGGAGAAATGGATAGAACCACTATGTTTGTGGCATCGAGAAGGGTAGAAACCATATAAAATTTTCCTAGTTCAGGAAAAATGATTAATCGCCCCTCATGCAAGTTGTTGCCTCGAAATTTCTACCAAAAATCCTCTCCCCTGTAATTTCTGTGTTCATCGGGATTTATAATATTTCTAGGCACGCTTAAATCAGAGGTTGTTTTTCTAATAATAGAATTCGTTTTAACGGAGGACCAACAGGTGCAACAAAACCCCAAAAATTTCCTTTTTCTGCTGATGTAGGAGCATCCAGACTTAGCCAACAATGTGAAAGCTTGTTCACATGTTGTTGCTAAACAAAGTTGAAATTCATTGACCTGATTGGTCAAAAATTAGTTTTAATAAGAGGGTTTGATCTCTCAAGAAATGAGTTGTATGTCATTATTGTAATAAATTATAAATTGTCTTATTTTAGGCTAAAGGATGAGTTGTTAGCATAGGTGTGAGATAGAGCTAGGAATTAGAATATTTGTTATTAGATTTATTAAAAATAGGGATTTACTTGTTCGATACAGTTAGAGTGGTATCTGACTTAGAAAAAGGAGGAAAAATGCAATGAAACAGAGAGAGGATTGAGGAGTGGATTTAGTAGAGCGAGGGAAAGATAGTGTGTGGATTGTACTTTTGAGACAAAGGTCTTTATTTGTGTAATCAGGCCCAAGGTCGAGACTCTATAACTCTTTTGTGATGAATGAATTGATGATGTGCACATAATTATATATATGCAGCCTGTGGTGATCCTCGAATGATAGTTTTCTCTGTATTTGGTTGATATTGATTCTTTCTCTTCTTTCCACACTTTACAATAGATAAACACTAAGTTAAAAGAGTAATTAGTGAATTAAATATATTGTTTTGGTTCTGCAAGTGGAAAACTAAGTTTACAATAAAAATTGTTGCAAAACACATTTGGATTTAGAATCTGGACTTCAAATTTTATAGGCAGAGGTTTTGAAGGTTATCGGGTCTATAGGCTGAAATCGCATTGCTTAAGTGGAGTGGAACTGGCTTGTTGAATAGCGAAGTTCCGACTTTGAGATACAATCGGATCTAAAAAGGTATAGAGCAGAGTTGATATTCTATCGGGTCTACGAAGGGTTATTGCATCGGCATATTGAAGCATAAGGAGTCTAGCCAATTAAACATTACGACTTTCCATTGGCTGATTAGATCATGGCCATTAGATCATGATTAATCATGACCGTTGGATTGTAGAAGCGGTCTCGCTACAATTAAAGGGTATTTCAGGCGTGTTATAAGTTGTAAGTGGTTTCGAGGGTTCGACACTTGATTCTACTGAAATACTGCAATGTAGCAAAGGCGAAGGGAATAAAACCATATATTGGGTGGCTAAGTCCCAATCTATTATTCCACCCAAAATCTTTGACGACCGTTAGATCTCACAGATCCAGATCAATGGTTCTAAAGCATCGACACATTGAATTATGGCATACAGTAAGAACCCTAATTATAAATGGTAAAAATTCAGTGTTTCATCTTGTTCTTCAGGGTATTTCAGTTTAAAAGGAAAATAGTTAGGCTTAGCTTAAAAGGGGATCCACGGGGTGACTTTGAGGTTTTTGTAAGTCTTGCTATGGTGCTGCATCATTTGTGGTATCAAAGTAGAAGAAAGGGTTCTTTGTAGTGAGAATGCTGCCAAAGAGAGGCATTGGTCGAGGAAGACCTGAAGCAAATGAAATTCTGCTGGAAGAGATATAGATTTTGCGTATGAGAAGAAACTCCTGTGGAGGAGGTAGTAGATGAAGACAATGAAACTGGCGAAATCATTAAGATGTTGGTGAAAGTCGGAGGAAAGCCTAAGGCAGAAATCCCTATGTATGAAGTGAGTCTGAATGCAGAAGAGCTAATGGAATGGATCAAATCCTTAGACCAGTACTTTGACTATGAAGAGGTTGATGAGAGGAAGAAGGTGAATTTTGTAGTTACCAAGTTGAGGAGTCATGCAGCTATCTAGTGGGATGAGTTACAGACATCAAGAATGAGGAAATGGAAGTCCAATATCAAGCTATGGGACAAAATGGTAAGTAAAATGAAAGCCATGTTTTTTCCTAAAGACTATCATTTGAATCTTTTTAACCAATTACAAAATTTAAGGCAAAAAGGAATGACTGTCAAAGAATAAACAAAAGAATTTTGTAGATTGAGTATTAGAGCAAGGCATGTATAGGATGATGTGGAAAGGACAGGTAGATATATCAATGGCTTAAGGTATGATATATGAGATGAGATTATCTTATTAAGTATGAAAACTATTCAAGATGCCTATAAAGCAAGTTTGAAGGCAGAAGAGAAGATATTGAGGAAACATAGTCAAAGGAATAGATGAAAAATATTAGCAAGAGTTAGGGGAACTACTAGACCAAGGTGAAAACATCAACATGAAGCAAGAAGCTCAAGTAGCAGACCACCACAGAGGGGAGAATCTAATAGAGGAAGATTTGTGCCTAGAGGAATAGGACTCCTTTTATGTAACTAATGGTTGTATTCTCTTCTTTTCATGCCATGTAATGAATGAAGGCCTCCCCATTGATTGAGTAGGGCCTAGAGACATAGTCCAAATTGGACAAACTCCATTATCAAGTTTTGTTGTCTTCTTTTCGTGCATTTATGTGTTTCTTCTTCTTGTTTATGTACACATTAAATTTCTATGTTAAGCTGCAATTTTCACATGTGATTCCTTTCATACAACTATAAGTAAAAGATCCTAGGATCAAGTGGTATTAGAGTAGGTATTTTTAGATTTGAATTGCATGTTTGTATGCTAATGAGAAATAGGCTCCGAAGAGGTAAAGGGGAACTAGAGACTTTCGATCCCAAAGCGGGGCATGCACATCAAAGGAGAAACATGGCAGAAGATGAAGCTCAACCTGAAGAGGAGAGAAATTTCCACAAGACCTTCTATTCAATGGAAAAGAATGTTGGTCAATTGGTTCTAAGGTTGGATAGAGCAGAAGGGAGAAAACTAGAAGAGAAAGGTTCAGAACATGGAAGTGGTGGAGAAGAACCCCCTCCTTCTCCTTCCACGAGCGAAAGTTCTTCTTCCTCTCACCACCATAATCGTAGAAATTTAGTGGATGCATCTAAGAAACCCTTCTTTGAATTAGATGTTAAATTTGGTCTTTCCGTGTTTAATGGTGAAAGTAATGCAGATAAGCTTAATAATTGGATTAGGCAGATTGAGGTCTACTGCAAGATTCAACAAATCGTGGAGGATGAGGGAAAGACTTAGCTGGCCTCTCTATGGCTGAGAAGTACCACTCTCATTTGGTGGGAGAGAAAATTGTAGAGCAGTAAGAATGTGGGTAACCACTTCTCCTCATTGCGTGATTTTATTTTTTCATTAAAGGAATAGTTTTATCCTTTGGGATACAAGCAAAAGGATTTAATGAATTGGCAATATTTAAGGCAAGGAAAAGGTCAGGATGTTCAGAGTTTTACAAAAGAGTTTAGAAAGCAAGCACTTAATTTGGGGATTGCACTTGATACAACTGAAGCAATAACTAAGTATATCGGCTCATTAAATAGCTACATTAGGCATTCATTGTTGTTGTTTGAACCAACCACTATGGACTCAGCTAGTGTGAAGGAAATTCATATTGAAAACAAGGGAAAAAATGAAGGAGATGATCATTCTAGAAAACCATTGTTCAAACCTCCCAATGGAAAATCTATAGAGAAATGGAAAGGAAAGGAGAAGAAGATGGCAACAGCTAAAGAAGGAGAAATTCCATACTGCAATCACTGCAAAAAGTAAGGCCATGATGAAGATCACTATTGGAAACAACACCAAGAGAATCATCCAAAGAAGTATAGGGGAAAAGGGAAGCAGAATAATGGCAACTGTGCAGCAAGACCTTGGATCAGATTCCAGAGATGAAGAATTAATCATAGATGTAGGAACAAAAGGTACTCTTACACCTCATGTTAATTATGAATCACATGAAGGAACTAGTTCTGTGAATGAGTCCCTTCCTAATGATCGAAAGAGAATTGAGATATTTCATATCAAAGTTGTTGTAAATCATACTAAAGTGGAAACTATGTTTGATACTAGATCCCAAGAAAACTTAATTGCATAATCCTTGGTAAAGAAACTTGGCTTAGAAAAAAAAACACATTTGAAACATTACCTGCTTGGATGGATACATGATAAAGAAAAATTAAATGTAACCAAGCAATGTAAAGTAAAATTTGTAATCGCTCCTAAGCTAGTGGATGAAGTAGAACTGGATGTGATCCCATTAGATATTTGTGGCATGGTGTTAGGGAGTCTATCTCTATATGATAGAAAGGTAGTATTTTTCTGTCATGAAAACAGATACCAAATCACAAATGATGGGGTAGAATATATTGTAAGGTATCATCAAAATAAAATCAATGTTAGCCTTGTAACTATCGGGAAAATGAAAAGGTTGGTGAATTCCAGTAAGGGTTGCATGCTAATGGTTGTAAGGGGAAAAGAGGTAGAATTAGCTGATGCTTTCTAGGGTTGTGATCAGGAAAATAAACAAGAATTATGTGAATTAATTTCTAATTATGATGAGTTGTTTCAAGAACCAAAGGGATTACCTCCAAAGAGTGAAATACAACATGAGATCCATTTGTAGCATGACGCTCCTTTACCAAATATTGGCATGTACAGGATGTCGACCATTGAGATGGAGGAAATCAAAAAGCAGGTGAAGGAATTGCTGGACCAAGGGGTCATCAGGCCGAGAACTTCTTTGTGTGGTTCACTAATTGTCTTAGTGCCAAATAAAGATGGCACATGGAGGATGTGCGTGGATTACTGAGCACTAAAAAACATTACGGTGAAAAATCATTACCGTATTCCCCGCATAGGTGATTTATTAGATCAGTTAAAGAATGTTGTTTATTTCACCAAATTGGATTTTCACAGTGGTTATCACCAGGTCCAAATTACAGAGTAGGATGTGTGGAAAACAACCTTCAAGACCAAACATGGGTTGTTCAAATGGATGTTGATTCCATTCAGAATTTGCAACTCTCCAGCCACTTTCACGAGGGTCATGAATGATCTCTTTAGGCATTCCATTGATGAATTTTTTCTTGTATATTTAGATGATATACTTGTCTTTAGTAAAAGTTGGAATGAACATGTGTGTCATGTGAAGAAAGTTCTTGATGTATTGAAAAAAGAACTCTATGTAAAATTGTCAAAGTGTGAATTAGGGAAAACCTCTTTGGGTTACCTAGGTCATATTGTTGGTCATGTTCAGTTAAAAATTGATCCCTCTAAAGTTGAAGAAATCATAAATTGGCCTAAGCCTACTAGTGTAACCGAGGTTCGTAGCTTTTTAGGTGCAGTCTAGTATTGGAGGAGATTTACTACCAATTTCTCTATTATTGTAGTGTCTTTGCACACATTGACAAGTGTGAAATAGGTCTTCCAATGGGGAGGGAGACAATATAATCCCTTCGAAACATTGAATGCAAAGATCAGCACCACACCAGTCTTAGCCTTGCCAGATCTCCAACAACCATTCGAGATCGAAACAAATGCCGATGGTTACACCATGGGAGCTATATTGATGTAGCAAAAGAAGCCAATATGTTACCATTCTGAAAAGTTTTCTCAGGCTATGATAAACTATCCCACTTATGACAAGGAGCTTTATGCCTTGGTGCAGAGTGTGAAAAAGTGGAAACACTACCTAATCGGCAAGAAGACCATCATCCATATGGATCATCAACCCTTCCAGTACCTTCACTCACAAACCAAGTTGCAGCAATGTCGTCATTTCAGGTGGATGGGTTTTCTTCAACAGTTTCATCTGGTAATAAAGTATAAGAAGGGCACTAGCAATAAAGTGGTTGATATTCTATCTCGCCCTCCTATTTTTGCTTCTGTTTTTTGCATAATGCTTCATTATCTTTTGAGAGTTATGTTGAACAATATGCTAATAACGATGATTTTAAGGAGATTTATGAAAAACTAATCCATGGTTCACAGGTGGAAAACTATCAATTGTAGGGTAAATCATTGTATCACCTTGGAAAATTTTGTATTCCCACAAGGGAACGAGTACATGTAATCCAAGAAGCCCACATATGTCTTGTGTTTGGACACTTTGGTGTCGAAAAGACATTATGTCATGTACAAATATTTTGTTTTTGGCCTCATATGAAGAACTTTGTGACTCGTTATGTAAAGGGTTGTGTGATGTGTTCTGTTTCAAAGCCCTCTAATGGAAAATTCAGGCTCTACACACCACTCACTATTCCGAGTTGTCCATGGGAAAGTGCGTCGATGGACATTATAGGAGGATTTCCTTTGTTTGCACTAGAGTATCTCAATTAGTTACCTAAAGACATTATCCTTGATAGAAGAACCAAGACTTCACGGTGAGGAGATGTGGAATACCTTCGAGTTGGTTTTAAGGGGATGCACCCCAACAAGGCAAAACGATTGGAGAAGGAAAGGTTGAGGGAACAATTCCCTCACTTGCCAATTGACTAATGAAATCTTTTGGTGGTCCAAAAGATCCTTAATGTGGAGGATTGATCCAGATGGATCTTTAGACACAATGGCATGGAAAAGCTCAAAATTTAAAGTGGTAGAAAGGCATGACATCAAATCGAAGTGTTCAACACCTTGATTCCAATAGTGAAAATGACACTCCAATCTGAGTCGAATGATGAAGTTCTTGCGAAAATAGTTGCCTTAGTTCCTTTGAAAAAAGAGGCATTTCTTATAAAAATGGGTTTTAAGCCTTATAAAGGAAAATCGCAATCGAAGGAGTCAAAAGGATGGACTTAAGGCAAGGCCTTTAGAACCCCCAATCAGTGATCACCAATACATCAGGTTGAAGGATATCGGGACTTAAGGCAGGCATCATGCAATCAGCATTGGTGATCAACATCAGCGATCAACATCGATGATCGACATCAGTGATAAGCATCAGCTTATGCCAAGGTCTATGGAAGAACCCTTGGGCCATAGTGATGTGATATGCCGATAGCAATGTGCGATATCCACTATCGGATTGGAAGGAAGATCAATGGTCTAGATTTAATCAGCGATATCAGTGATCAGTGATCGGCATATTGGTGTATTGGTGATTGACATATCAGCGATCGACAAATTGGAAAATCGGTGATCAGTAGATCGACAAATTGCCGATCACCAATCAACAAATTGGCAATCAGCAATCAGTAATCCCTCCATGTATAGGGCCATTGACATTAGTGATAGCAATTTTTGATAAAGGGTTGGACCTGATCGGTTTATAAGCCCAATTTCATATAATTTGAAGTCTGGGTGAAAGTTTTTCGGTCGAGTATTTCTAATGTTTTGTGTATTATCTGTTTAAGTGGAAAAAGACCATTTTTAGGGTTTGTGTTGCGCCTGTCGGTCCTCCATAGAAATGGATTCTATTATAAACAAAACAACCTCTGATTTAAGCACTCCTAGAAAGATTATAAAGCTTGATGAACACATAAAGTACAGGGGAGAGGATTTTTGGCACACAGTTCGAGGAAATAGCTTGTAGGAGGGGAAATTGATCATTTTCTCTGAATTGAGAAAAATTTATATGGTTTTTACCCTTATCAACACCACGAACGCAGTGGTGCTATCCATTTCTCCATCTGAGTTCTCCATTTATCAACCATTTTCTAGAATGGAGGTATAAGATGCCTTTTATGTAACTGATGATTGTATTCTCTTCTTTTCATGCCATTTAATGAATGAAGGCCTCCCCACTGATTGAGCAGGGCCCAAAGACATAGCCCAAATTGGACTAACTCCATTATCAAGTCTTGTTGTCTTCTTTTCGTGCTTTTATGTGTTTCTTATTCTTTCTTTTGTGCACATTAAATTTCTATGTTAAGCTGCAATTTTCACATGTGATTCTTTTCATACATCTATAAGCAAAAGATCCCTGGATCAACTAATTCTATACTACTATCCCATGTGTCATAGTTGAACAATGTTGTCCATGTTTAATGTCCCATTTCTTGATTTTTTCCCCTTGCATGCTTGTTGTACAATTGCATGCTTGGTGTACTTGATTCTAAGTACCATGGAGTTGTCCCAATGTTAGTTTGTTGTCCCTTGCATGTTGTTGTACCATACAATTGTCCCATTGTTAATTTGTTGTCCCTTGCATGTTGTTGTACCATACAGTTGTCCCAATGTTAGTTTGTTGTCCCTTCTATTCATAATGAAGTTCCACCAATGTCATTGAGCATAGGCCTATATTAATCTTCCCTCTAACAGTCCTCTTTGTTGCTACAAAGGTTTCCAACCAAGGTCTTCAACATAGTGATTTATCTCATAGAATTTACTATTAATAACTTTCATGAAGTTCACACCCTTTTCTCCATCTAAGTGACTGTACTATTATCAACATAGAACTAACGTATGCTACCTTGCTGGATAGAATTCAATCTATAATCTTCAACACTCTTCTCCATGTCATACAAGCCACTTTTAGACCTTCCTCATCTACCTAAAGCTTGATGTTGTTTTTGTCCAAATCTAAGGTCAGATTAGGTATCTTTTAGCTGTGGTAAGATTCCTCCATGGTTGTGAATGGGGCATGCTTGAATAGTCTTCCTTTTGACTGCATTAAGGGCTCATATTTCCAACAAATAGGAATCCTCATTTTGCTGCATGGAACCCTCATTAACTATGGATTATATCACCATGAGGACTACAGTTAAGGATCTTTTGAATAGTGTATAGATCTCTCTCCTTAGGGCTGCATATATGTGCCTTTTAGGATAACAGATAGTGTCTCTTCTTAGAACCTCCATGGCTACATATAATTGCTTCTTCATAGGGAAGCATTAGGGCTTCCTTCACCATGCTAGACCTACATTTCCTCCTACATCAAGGGCCTCTTCATTAGGGAAGTATAGAGATTAGGGCACTCCCTCGAGATTAGGGAAGTGTTATCCCTTAGAGTCTCTCCTCCTACTAAAACCCAAAGACATGTAGAGAGGAATAGATCCCAAGTGTGCTAAAATGACTTGAAGGCCACCTCTATTTATATTAAAACATTGAGCACAAGTGGGGTTTATTTGGTTACTGGATGACCTTGGTAAATTGTCCCATAAAACTAATAAATTGATATCTCCATGAATACTTGTCGGAATCGGATGATCTTTATATCAATCCTACACCTATCAATGAGAGGAATCCAAGAAATATATCAACTATCATTAATAAGATTACCCACATGGAGTTTGGCTCTAGTATCCAATTTTAACACTCCCTCTCAACTAGGGAGAACTCCATCTACTAATCCATATGTCCGAATGTACTATCCCTGCCATCAGTGCCCTGCACTACTCTGTTCTACTATGCTAAACCATGAAGAAGAAGAATTGATCAAGAATGTATCATACTATTCTCTACTGACCCGAAGTCGGTTTCACCTAAAGAGAGTGTGTCATATCACTCTTACTGACCGAAAGTCAGTTTTATTGATCTTGGATCAATATGAAAAGATAGTGTCTCAAGCCACTCATATTGATCCCAAATGACTTGGAGGTCATCCTAGCATAGGGAGTAGATTAGATACAATGGTGCATCCATCGATAATACTACTATGGTCCCTAACCCCATTTCCCTTCTCATTGATCAGATGAGAGGTACTTCTCATGAGTCCCAGACTACATGGGTAGGATTCCTCGAGAGGAGAACTAATCATCCTATCCCACAAGAGAGTTAATCATCCTAGCTCATAGGAAAATGAATCATCCTATCCGAAAGTCGCCTCGGGGTATCACAGGGTAATGCTGAGCTATTCACCCTGTATGTACCACACCATTAGGGGAGAGTGAGTCACTGTATGGTTGTGTGTTGCTCCAGTAATTTGTTGGGTCCCTATAATACTAGTGATTACCCCATTATTATTGTAGTTATACCCCTATATTATCCTTTTGTGTCCTCTTTCTAATGCCACAAGTCTCACCCAAATTGGATTCTCCAAGGAAGAGTTATGTGAAATATCCGTCAGTGACTTCCTTTTAGAATAATTCAGTAGGGTGAACTTGTATGACATACCATGAGTCACTGTTTCAACCTTTGGATCTGAAAATATCACACAAGAAACTACAGTCCGTCCCCTTTCTGTAACTTCTTACAAAATTTCAATCTGATCCCCAGAGAGAGAGTTATGATGATTTTCCCCAGCTCACCTGTTTGGAATGTAATTCAGGAGTCTGCAAAAAGACCGACTTCCTCAGATCATAACTCCGAAAATATGGCGCTAAAAACTCTGAAATTTGGACCCAAGGTTCAGAGAGATGTCTTCTCAAACGGGTTTTGTTTTCAACTTCTGAAACATCACATAAAAAAAT
>Ga0115844_100600_pt1 | contig 10556 bp, 6 predicted proteins | sample InSIn1gowninarea_FD_83858 | JGI IMG/M metagenome (GOLD analysis project Ga0115844, IMG submission 83858) | reverse complement strand
GATTTGGGGTACAAGTTATGATTTCTATTTGGAACATAAATTGGCTTAAAGAATCAATCTTCACAAGTTAGAAGTTTTTTTTCTTGAATATGGACATCCCAACTCACAACAGTCTATTAAATTTGTGGTGGAGTGTAAATTATAGTTCATTGGTTAGTTCTTGTTTCTTGGAAACTGTTCTTATATAACTATGAAAAAAAATTACTTGTTTGGGTTAATATTGTTTTTGTTTTTGATAGAATATGAATAGATATCATATATATTTTTTTACTTTGAAGAATAATATCAGGTTTATAATATTTGGTATGTGATTTTCAATTTATAATATCAACCTCATATTGTGTTGAAGCTCGATTTTGGATTTAGAAATAGGTCTAGGGAGACTTGACTCGTTGATTTTTATGATCTATTTGCCAAGAAGTTGGATTTGAGGAAATATGGTCTTCTACATATCAAATAAAGAAAGATGTGTGGAAGGATATTCCTAGAATATCTATAATGGTTCAGGAGCACCTATCCAATCACCTAAGTCCACCTTGGAACCAAATGGAGTCAGAGGATCAAAATCATCTTTGAATGTTAATTGGGAAATATTGAAGCCAATAATGACAATTTGTAATAATCAATTTGATTTAAAAGTTAAATGTCCTAGAAGTCCTGGTAAGGACTTAGGACCAACATATTGTATAGGTGGCCAATAGTGCCTAATAGGGATCTAGATTGATTTTATGGGTCAATTAGGTCCTAGGAACAAATTAGAATAAATATTGATAAGTTAGAATGAGAAGAAAAAAAAACAATAGTTAGAAATTCAAAAAAAATGAATATTAACAGTTATATGCAAATTGGAGGGAAAATGAGTTTTAAGGCATAAAACAAATTATAAACACGTATAACCACTTGGGGTCAGTTATGGAAGTTGGGAACAATATTATAAACAACCTATAATGCCTAGAAAATGGGGATGGTATGGACTAGTGAAGTATTTTGTACGGACTATGAGGTAGAAAGCAATAAAAAAAAATTAAGGTTTTCTTGCATTCTTGGTATCCATTTGATGTGTTGTTTATTTTGAATCATTTCTATGGCTCAAGAATATTGCATTTGATCATTTTGAATCACATTTATCTTCCTTATATCAATTTTTGGCAAATTATATTGACTGATCTGTTACAAGTATTGGGGTTTGCATTTATTTAGAAACATGAATTAAGCATACATCCCTAAAATGTGATTACTATGACTTGGGATGAATCCATGACTTGTATTATGATAAACTAACCTTATAAATGCAATAATGAAGGCAATATTGTAGGTGATCACCTTGAGAAATTGATTTGTATGTTGAAAGACTAAATTTGTGAAAGGATTCCTTAAGGAAATGCTTAGTTGGGAGCAGCAGCCATTAATCTACCTAAAAGAGATATAGTTTTAATGAATTTTATATTCTTTTATTTTCCTATGTATGGTGAATCAATCATTGGTTAAGCCTAGAAGTTCTTGGAGAGGGTACATTGAGGAGGCCCTAGCCTTAAGGGCTTGTGGAAGACCAAATTGGGGCTTTGATAGTTGCAAAGACCTTAGGGTCATTTTGAGTTGATTTTTATTTTTTTGGAGTCATATTAGAAGACTACTAAAAGTTTCATAGTTGAGGGATAAATATAAGTTATAGTTGCTTTGTTAAATGACCATCTTTTTTGAATTGTTATCACCTATTCACCACCTCTGTTGTCCTCTCTCTTTGCATCATGTAACTTCAGTCGGAGTTTGTGGCATCACTCTTTCCATAAACAAATATGAGTTAGATACAAAAAAAGTGACTAGTTAGGAAATAAAATTGGGATTCTTGATATCAGATATGCCCTCTAAATGAATTTCTTAAATAACTATTGACGTTGAGGGTATGATAGAATCAAACTCATTTATTTCCTCAACATGTCTAGGTGGAAGGGTTTCCAGTTGAGTATCTAGAAAGATACCTTTTCATTTTTTAATCTTCTCCTATATCTTCTTCTTTTCCTTTTTAGAGCTCCTTTCTCTTTCATGCAAAACCAAAGATTTTTCTCTCCCACTACTAGCTTCTCCTTGTGCCAATTCTACCTCTTTTGATTCATCTGTAGTCCTTAATATTGGACATTGATGGAGGAGCCAAGAAACATGTTTTGATTAAAAAAAAAAAAGAGTTACTATTATTTCTTGTTTATCCTTCAACACCACTTCTTGCTTCTTCTATATTGTTGATGACTTTTGAACTCTTTTAACTTTGAACTACTTTTGGAACTATCACTATTCTCATGGAAAAGAGGTAGGCACAATTCTTGTGTAACTAAGGTGACAATTAGTATGAAATCTAATGGTTGAGTGGCAATAGAAGATATAAATTCAAGGATAGTTTCTATAGTCACTCCTATAGCACCATATTCTTCACACACTCACATATCAAATATATATACTAGGCTCTTGTGTGTCCACAATGCATAAACACTTGAATATGTCTCCTAGTTAGTTCAAATTTACTTTTCATTATTATCCATGACTTACTTTCTATTTTCATTTCTTAATCTGGTTATTTAGTTATGCCACAACCTATTTTGAGTTATGAAATATGCCCACACTGTTAGGTGCAAATGTTTTATTCAGAGTTTGAAACTTATAGGAATTGATATGCTCATTTAAAACCATGTAGCATATTCAAAAATATACTATTGTAAAGAAAAAATGTATCAATATTAACATCAACACTTGAATATAAATTCACATCTTTTCTGAATCTGACAAATATAATTCTTAGTAGACCATTATCAAGCATAAGATCACCCTGAATGACATCATCTACTCGAAAATAGAGAAAAAACCAAAGGTAACCATAATATTTACTCTTAATTTGAAAAACAAGATGACAAGTGCATATCTATCAATGAAACTCCCAAATAAGATATAATTTGCTAAAAGCATAAAGTTAGCAAAAAATTTGAGATTTAAAATTTGCTAAGATAATTAATTTGTATAGTCAAATAGTTCAAGTAAAGTATATGTTGTAATCTTCCACCAGTCAATAGTGCTATTATGGTCCATGATAGACTTATGAAGTCTAAACTGTCAACAATTAAATAGTTCATCAGGTAGTAGTACAGTTATGACAAATGCTACATTTATTTTAGTGCAAGACTTCCAAAATGATAGTACTGAATATAAGATGCAATTAATGATATAGATAGTTCACTTGTAAGAGTACCCTATTCCTTTATAGTTACTCTCGTTTCTAATGTTTAATGTGAATATTGTAGGAAGTTTCAGGGCCAATGTTATTCCTATCAATTGCCACAACTTTTGCAAGTTCATCTAAGGAGTTGGAGTGCTCTACAGAAACACACATTGATAATTTGATAGCTTTAGATTTAGTTGGTACAGAGCAAATAGACTTTGGTGAAAGGTTGGATGTTACTCTCAATCTGAAGTACATGATAAAGTTTGTTTCAAATGAGTTCATTGATCAAGTTTGGATGTGTTGGGAATATGGCAAGAAAGAATAGCATTCCAATTATAGATTTTGACCTATAGAAGATAGACAATCTGCTACACAAAATTCAATGTAGTAGTACAACCCATTTTACATATCACACTATTAATATGGTACCTCACCTTTAGAGCTATGATTTTTTCCCCCTATTTTACATATCACACTATTAGTATGGTACATCAACTTACAAACCCTCCTATTTAGGCCCTCATAACTAGGGCTTCCTCAAACTACACCTTCCCCCAATCAATGATTGTTTAAATAAGAAGGTATCATCAAAGAGACTCCCCCCAATCAAAGATGAAAAGATCAATGTAAAAAGACAAATTATATTTCAAATTTCGTTGCTTAGCAAACTACCCATTCCCATCCTTGCAAAATAGAAAAATTTATGCTATTTTTCAACTCACCTATTCACCTATTTTTTAACTCTTTACCAAATCTTTAAACGAGGGTTTAAATTTTGCTTAAACAAAGGTTTTTTTTTTTTTTTTGTTCAGGTCCAAATTTCATTTATACATTAGCAAGTATCAAATTAGGGCTTCTCCAATGCTTAAATACCTTTAATAGTGGGAGTGTTGCAATGTATGCTCGAAATGTTGCAATGTATGCTCAAAATGTTGCAATGAAATGCTGCAATGTATGCTCAAAATACTCTCGGTAGTTTTACTTTATATATTTTTTTGTGTGTGTGGGTGTGTGTGTGTGTGTGTGTGTGTGTGTGTGTGTGTGTGTGTGTGTGTGTGAGAGAGAGAGAGAGAGAGAGAGAGAGATCCTAAAGAAAAATGCTCAATTGACCACGTTTGCTGAAATACTCGAAAGTGAAATACAGCTCAACTGAAGTTTGGCACTTTTTTTTAATCTTTATGTTGTTGTGTTGGTCCCAATTGAGACCAACACAAAATAGAAAGCATTGGTCGCAATTGAGACCAACACAAAATAGAAAGCATTGGTCACAATTGTAACCAACACGAGCATGTATTAAAATAAAACAAAATTTTCCTTTATAATGACAACCAACCAAGAAATTTATATTTGTGGTCAAAATTTAAGGTTGAAATTTAGGGTAAAATGTACTAGTGATTTTCAAATGGAAAATGGAATTAGGGGAAAACTAGAAGAGATCCAAGAGAGAATGATGAAGGGAGGCCTATCTCAAGCCACTCATAAGGAAGAATAAGACTAGCAAAGGAAATGGATGACAATCATAGGGAGAGAATATATATTCTAGAAGCAAAGATCTAGGGTTTAGTGGCTTACTAAAGGGGATAGAAATATAGATTTCTTTCATCGTTTAGTCTCCAAACCTAAAAAGAGGAACACTATTCAAAAGCACTTTGATATAAACAATGTTGAACTTAGCAATGATGAATAGATTGAGGCTTGGACCACCAAATACTTTCAGGAAATTTATAGCCCCCCACAAATACAAGTGAATTGAAATATTGAGGAGAAGTTGTTGGATGTCATCAATCTAGTTAGTGATGACAAGACAAATCAAGAATTGAATAGAAGAGTCTCCAAGGAGGAGGTAAGAGATGCAATTTTTTTTCCATGGGATATTATCAAGTATGACCTAGTGCATGTTGTGGTTGATTTCAATAGGACTAGTAAAATCCTTAAGGAACTCAGCCAGACTTATACTGTTATGGTTCCCAAGACTGGTGAACCTACTCATTTGGAGGAATTTAGACCATTCAATCTATGTAATACCATTTATAAGATTATTTCCAAGGTGGCAGTGAATTGTATAAAGCCTATTTTGGATAAAGCAATTAGTCCTACCTGGAATGGTTTTTCTCTTGGGCATCAATTTCTAGACATAGTAATAACCTCCCAGAAGGTCTTGCATTTCATGTAGAAGAGTGGACACCCAAGTATGGCTCTAAAGTTAGATATCTCTAAATCTTATGACAATGTTAGGGGGAATTTTCACTAAAAATTATGGAGAAGTTTGGCTTTGGAGAAAGATTTAATTCTTTCTTTAGCAAGATGATTAATTTGGTTTAGTTCTTGGTCTTAACCAATGGGTCCCTAGGAGAATTTGCAAACCTAAAAGGGGGTTACAACAAGGGAACCCCTTATTACCTTATTTATTTATAATGGTGGCAAAAAAAAATGGGAAACTACCTTTTTATGGTTACCTAGGGTAAAATTGTGGGAATCAAACCAACAACATCTTTTCCTTTGGAGGTTCTCTAACAAATTGTTGATGATACTTTTATATATGCTTTTTCCTCTATAAGGGAATCCAAATCCTAGAAGAAAATGTTGAATTGATATGCTAAAATCTTTGGAGATCACATTAACTATTACAAGAGAAAGTTGTACTTCTTCAACACAGAGATGGGCCTTCAACAATAGATCATGAGGGAACTGAATTGCCAAGTTGCAACCCTCCCTATAACCTACCTTGGCCTCACCCTCATGGTGAAAGAATTTACCTCTTAATTATGGAATACAATCATTGAAAGAATGAAAAAAATTAGCAAGATGGAAAGAATAGGTGCTCAATAATGCTAGGAAACTTCAACTCATTTCTGCCTCACTTTAGGGGATCCTGGTATACTTCCTATCCCTATTCAAAATCTTGAGTTGGATCAGGGACATCTTGGACAAAATTTAGAGGAACCTTCTATAGTCACGAATGGAGGAAAAAATGAGAATGACCCTTGTCGGTTGGGAGAAGGTTTATAAACCAAATTCCCATGGGGGTTGAATCTAAGGAGAATAGGTAACTAAAATAAGGCTCGTATGACTAAGGTGGGATGGAGACTAGATTAGGAATCAGTGAGATAGTGTAAAATAATGAGAGACAAATATTTGTGAGAAAGGCCTTTTAATCAAGTCTTATATAATGATGGTCTCTTGGCTAGGTCAAGGATCTAGGAAAACATTTTCAAGAATAGGAAACATCTAAGGGGAGGAATCAAATGCAACATTAGGTATGGGAACCTGATGTGATTCTGGGAAGATAAATTGACTAGGGATTGTTTGCTAATTGACGCTAAATTTATTGCTTTGAAGGATCATGTTGTAACTAACTATGGGGCTAAAGTTGTCAATTATATTGATAGTGGAAAATGGAAAATCCCTAATCTGGGTGACCTAAACCTTATGGAGAAGTCTCTATATGAAGAGTTGGGGAGCCTCTTAAAAGAAACATGTATCCAATCCTTCCTAAATAGAGATAAGTAGATTTGGGATAAAAATTCATGGGGAGAATTCACTGTGAGGTCATCTTATCATAGTATAATTGGAGAAGGATGTTCCTCAAAAACTTGGAGATATGTGTGGCAATCTCGTTATCTTCCCAAGATTAATTTATTCTAATTTTTTATGCATAATAGTAATCTCATGATCGATAACCTCCAAAAGTGTGGCTTTTAAATGGTTAATAAGTGTCTATTGTGTAATTGTGAGGAGGAGAATATCTCTCATCTCCTAATTCATTGTTCCTATTTGACTCAAATTTGAGAGAGGTTATTCAATCAACTGGGGACTTGTTGGGGTTTCAATTGTGAGGTTCAAAAATTTATATTAAATTAGAATTTTCCTTCCCACCACCCCCTTATTAAAAGGCTATGGAAAGTAATTCCTTCTTATTTATATTGGAACATATTAAAAGAACAAAATAATCAAATTTTCAAAAAGAAATACTCCCCCCCTCCACTGGATGTGGTTTCCTAAATAACAAGGGCTTTAATTAGGAAAATGCATTAAGGGCTATTTGGGTAACTATGGTGAAGTCTCTAGCAATGAGGTAGAAGCAATGACTCTAGTATGGGAGTTGTTAATCTTGGCATTCAAAATTTGGCAGTTGTAGGTGACCCAGTGCTAGTCATTAAGGCCATCAAAGGGGTTTGTAAGATGAGTTGGCATGCTACAACAATTATTAAGGACTTACAAATATTATTAAATAGATTTATTAAGACCACTACACACCATTTTCACTGTGAGGAAAACTAAGTGGTCAACAGCTTAGTGGTGAATAAACATGATATCAACAATCAAAATATCTAGGATGGGAAGTACGATCTTCTAACGGAGGTTGTAAAACTTGTGTGAAAGGAAATTTTTTAAACATTATCATGACAAATTTGAGTAAACATGTCAGCCTTATCTGCAACTTCCTCTAGTTTTCTCTTCCTAGCTTCTAAAGATTCCTTAAGAAGTTTATTTTCCACGTTCTATTCTAACATCTCTTTTTCCAACTTAGTATTTGTCACCATGCTTATTTCACCCAATCATTCAAAAATATACTATGTCTAGCCAAAATATTTTTAGGGCTCTGATACTAATTTGATGGGGAAATTTCCAAGATAGCCATAATCACTAGGGTTTCTCTTAAGACATTCTACTAGGCCTTCTTCAAGACCTCTTCTTTGGTCCCTAGGAGTCCTCTATACTTCCCTATCTTTCAAGAAATATTTTATTATCTCCTCTCCACAAGAAAGCTCTCCACCAATTCAAAGGTCTCAACTCTAGCTAATCAAGGCACAATACATTCCAAGGCTCCAAACTACAACTTGGCTTCTCCCATGGATGCAAGATGGTTGTTAAAATGTATCAATATTCATTATTTCAAGGTTCTATCTATTACAACCCTTACCTTCAATACGATCTCTTCAATCCTTATAAAATAGGCCTACTAGACCTTCTAGCAATTAGGCCTCCAAAAATAGGGTTTTGCCTTTAGCTTGAAAACTCCCTTAACAACATGCCAAAAAAATCATCATTCACGATACTCTTTTGGTCATTCTTAGATATTTTCTTTGTCTAGGGTTCCCAACCTATCCATACACCCATAAACCCTAACTGGCTCAACTTGCAAAGAAAAATAGTAACTTAGTAGATTTGGCTATGGATTTCATGAGTTTGACCACACACCATCAATTCAATGCTTCTAAATCCTTCTAAAACCCCTCTCAAGAACATCCTAAGTCTATTTTCATACTCTCCAATCTATCTATCCTCACAATCACCAACTATGATGCTTCCTACACCTTGCCAAGACCTTGATGTCTCGCCTAGGGAAAGAAGTTAAAAATAGCTAACCAACTCCTCTGGCTTTAAAATTGCATATTTAAAATGTACATGTATTTCCCTCCCATGTCTCAATAGGTCATGATGATCCAACATTGAGATTTAATGGGAGGAGAAAATTTTCAATGTTAGTTAGAACTAGACCAGTGAACTAGTTCTTTGCAAAAGATTTCCAAAACTAAGAAAAATGAAAGCTTCAACACTTAATCTCCTACACATAATGATTAAAAACACCAAACTAACTACAATTGCACATGGATACTAAGATCAATCCATTAAACACAAGTTTCTTATGCTACAAGTGGACTATGGATAAAAGTGCAAAACAAAGCCAATAACTTGCTTTGGAAAATTATTTAAAACACCAACCAACCTTTGCAACATGCTTTGAATGGTCTTATATACACCTCCTCATTATCCAATAGTTGTAGAATTTCCATAGCTACCCATTCTCAAAAATGCAATTGTACAAGAAATGTTGTCATTGATAACTTTTACAACTATTTTCCATTGTCAATTTCACTTGTTTAGTTTCTCCTCTAACCTTGTCTCATACCTATATTAGACCTATGGATAAAATTTCACCTTCTTTCAAACATTTCCACATCAATTTGCATGCCAAGACCAAATTGAACTCCTAATTTCACTCGAGCAACTTTTTGTTACTTTGAACCATTGTTCACTCTAGGTTGACAAAGTGCAACTTATCAACTTGTTGGATCTTCCTATCACCTACTCACACTCTTAGGACCCTAAGTGTCCCATTATTTACTAGTATCTTGGCTAGGGCTAGTAAAAGCCAAAATTTACTAGGAGATCTAGGGTTCTCAATGTCTTACCTAGATGCTCATGCACCCTTCTCCCCCACAAATCAAATGAAGTCACCTTTGAGGGTAGTAGGTATTTTCCAATGCCTCATTTCCTGAATTCATTGGATGAAACCTAAGTGGCTTCTAACTCTAGTAAGTTCCTTTTCTTGATTAGATGATCCAAGTATACCCATGCCTTGTCTTCTTTTTCACTCTAGAATCCAACAATTTTTCTGCCTTGGGTTGTTCCTTTTTTGGTAGAGGTACCTCAATTAGGTCCTTATCTACATGTACAATATGATCTTATTTTCCTACATCTAGGTCGTTGTGTTGAAAAAGGTCTTTCACATTGAATATTGGTGTTGTGGCTAGTTTTATGGGTATTTCCACTTTGTATACATTTTGGACATACTTGGCTAAGATTTTCAATGGACCTATCCTCCTCATTTGTAGCTTTATTGGAACTCATTTCTCCTAGATCTCTTAGCTCACATAGAACCCTTGGATGTATCACATAGAATACTTCAAATGGGCTCTTCCATGTGGTCCTATTGACACTATCATTATAATAAAATTCTTCTTACATTAAGACTTTGTTCACATACTTGTCCATACTCCTTGGTTAGACACCTTAGCAAGTTTCCTAGGAACATGTTTATGACCTATGTTTGGCAATTTATCTGTGGGTGGTAAGATGGCCCAAAGGAAATATTGGTACCCAATGTCTTCCATAGGGTCTTCCAAAAATATCCCATGAATTTGGCATCCCTATCTAAGACAATGCTTAGTGGTAACCCATGCATTCTCACCACCTCCTTGAAAAAGAGTTGAGAAATGTGACAAGAATCATGAGTTTCCGTGCAAGGGATGAAGTGGCTCATCTTCATAAACCTATCTACAACCACAAACACAATGTAAAAACCAGAGTTATTTCTAGGTAATCCAACTATAAAGTACCTGCTAACACATTCCCATGGTCTATTTGGTATTGGAAGTGGTTGGTATAACCCTGCGTTGGTGGTAGTCCATTTTTCTCTCTAACAGACACCACATTCTTCCACATACTTCCTCACATCCCTCTACATTCTAGGCTAATAGTAGAAGCTCTGGACTAACTCCAATGTCTTGTTTATGCCAAATTTCCCATTGACACATCCATTATGCTTCTTCTGGATCAAATT
>Ga0115844_100596_pt1:7500-10575 | contig 10575 bp, 13 predicted proteins | sample InSIn1gowninarea_FD_83858 | JGI IMG/M metagenome (GOLD analysis project Ga0115844, IMG submission 83858) | reverse complement strand
CTCCATCCCCACTCGGTAGCGCATGAGCGGTAATGTCGGCCATGCTCGTCCTCGGAGGCATACGTGAACAATTCCCCTTCTGCTCTCCAAGTCCTTGGAGTTGTCTCAGGGTTGTTGTGGTGTGGCTCCCTGGCTCGTCTTGGTCCCCTCGTGTCGTGCCCCTCCAGATGATACCAGCGACGGTTTTTCTTTCCGTGTGAAAGGTGGGTTGGTAATCGAGTTGTGTTTTCACGTTTGCCTGAACGATGGCCTTGGGTCGTTTGTAGGGTGGCCGATTTTCATATTCTCTCCATCCCCACTCGGTAGCGCATGAGCGGTAATGTCGGCCATGCTCGTCCCCGGAGGCATACGTGAACAATTCACCTTCTGCTCTCCAAGTCCTTGGAGTTGTCTCAGGGTTGTTGTGGTGTGGCTCCCTAGCTCGTCTTGGTCCCCTCGTGTCGTGCCCCTCCAGATGATACCAGCGACGGTTTTTCTTTCCGTGTGAAAGGTGGGTTGGTAATCGAGTTGCGTTTTCGCGTTTGCCCGAACGATGGCCTTGGGTCGTTTCTAGGGTGGCCGATTTTCATCTTCTCTCCATCCCCACTCGGTAGCACATGAGCGGTAATGTCGGCCATGCTCGTCCCCGGAGGCATACGTGAACAATTCCCCTTCTGCTCTCCAAGTCCTTGGAGTTGTCTCAGGGTTGTTGTGGTGTGGCTCCCTGGCTCGTCTTGGTCCCCTTGTGTCGTGCCCCTCCAGATGATACCAGCGACGGTTTTTCTTTCCGTGTGAAAGGTGGGTTGGTAATCGAGTTGTGTTTTCACGTTTGCTCGAACGACGGCCTTGGGTCGTTTCTAGGGTGGCCGATTTTCATCTTCTCTCCATCCCCACTCGGTAGCGCATGAGCGGTAATGTCGGCCATGCTCGTCCGTTCCTCTTTCCCATCCCAACTATAAGAATGTTGAAAGTTTTCTCGGCGCTCCTTTGAGCCCCTTGTTGTTGCGGTGGTCCCAGACGGAAGCCCCAAAACTCCGTCGTGCCTATGTCGCTATCGTGCCCCTCGGTTATTGCGAATAGAGAATTTTGAGTGGGCTGGGCAGCCGTCTGTGGCTCCATTCAGATTGGCTCCTCTTTATAATTTTCACCTCCTCCCTATTTGGTGCGGAGGGATTTGCTTTTCGCGTGAAAGGTGGGTTGGTAATTTAGTTGGTTTTTCGGGTTTGCCTCAAGAATGGCCTTGGGTCGTTTGTAGGGTGGCCGATCTTCATCTTCTCTCCATACCCACTCGGTAGCGCATGAGCGGTAATGTTGGCCATGCTCGTCCCCGGAGGCATATGTGAACAATATTCCCCTTCTGCTCCAAGTTTTGGGAGTTGTATGGGTTTGTTGTGGTGTGGCTCCTTGTGATGGCTAGCCTCTTCATTGTTCGGCTGTTTATGGTGCCGGTGTCTTGTGCTTGTTCTCTTTCCGTGTTGGCATTGTCGGTTGAGATGCATACATTTAAGAGGGACGTGGAAGGGTTTTGGTTGTAAACCACCTACCCTCCCTCTTGCTTGCTTTTTCCGTTGGGCGATGTGAGGCACTGTTCTCCTTGTTGTAAAGTCAAGGGTTGGCATTCCTTTCAAAGTGCACATCGTTCGTGGTTGCGTTGGCTTTGAGCTTTTGATAGATGTGTTGGCCCATATGTTTGATCAAGGGGTCGGCTTTTCCCTTGCATCTTGCGGGCGTGGCAGGCTTTTGTGGTTGGAAATGTTAAGTCACAACGTTTATGGGCATCTTTTGTTTCAATTGTGTATGCGCCCCTGGTCCAATGGGGAGGAGGCTTGCTATGTTGATGCTGGGGGCTATCTGGAAGAAGGATTTCGAGGTGGAATGCTTCGACCTCCCTCCTTTGCGGGGAGGTGGCCGTAGGGGAGCAGTATTCATCGTCCAGTCGGTGAAGCTGTGGGAAATCTCCCAGGTTGCCTGTACGTAGGGTGTGGGGGGTGCGGAGCTGCCCGATCCCTCCTCCTGTTTGGATATGTTCTTGTATTGTGTTGCGAGCCTCTTGATTTGCATTTTATTTCCTTCCTTTGCCTTCGCATCGTGGTTGCCGCAGGCGGTCAAGTGATCGAGGTCCACCGTTGCTGCTGTCCGGGTGGACTCCTAGGTGGCCTCGGTGCGTGGCGTGGAGGGTCGGGGGGCACATTTCTAAGAGAGGTTGTGGTCTCGGTTGGTCTTGCTGTTTTGTTTCCCTCTGCTTCCTTTGCATTGAGGCTGCCGCAGGCGATCGTGCGATCGAGGTCCATCGTTGCTGCTGTCCGGGTGGACTCCTAGGTGGCCTCTCTGCGGGGAGCGGAGGGGAGGGTTGGGGGGCACTTGTTCTTTCAATTGTGTATGCGCTCGTGGTCCAACGGGGAGGAGGCTTGCTACATCAATGGTGGGGGCTATTTGGAAGAAGGATTTCGAGGTGGAACGCTTCGACCTCCCTCCTTTGCGTGGAGGTGGCCGTAGGGGAAAATTATTCATCGTCCGGTCGGTAAAGCTGTGGGAAATCTCCTAGGGTGCCTGTACGTAGGGTGCGTGGGGTGCGGAGCTGCCCGATCCCTCCTCCTGTTTGGATATGTTCTGGTATTGTGTAGCGAGCCTCTTGATTTGCATTTATTCCCTTCCTTTGCCTTCGCATCGTGGTTGCCGCAGGCGGTCAAGTGATGATCGAGGTCCATCGTTGCTGCTGTCCGGGTGGACTCCTAGGTGGCCTCGGTGCGTGGCGTGGAGGGTCGGGGGGTAATTTCTAAGAGAGGTTGTGGGCCCGGTTGGTCTTGATGTTTTGTTTCCTTCCGTTTCCTTTGCATTGAGGCTGCCGCAGGCGATCATGCGATCGAGGTCCATCGTTGCTGCTGTCCGGGTGGACTCCTAGGTGGCCTCTCTGCGGGGAGGGTTGGGGGGAACTTGTTGTTTCAATTCTGTGTGCGCTCGTGGTCCAACGGGGAGGAGGCTTGCTACTACATCGATGGTGGGGGCTATCTGGAAGAAGGATTTAGAGGTGGAACGCTCCGACCTCCCTCCTCTGCGTGGAGGTGGCCGTAGGGGAAAATTATTCATCGTCAAGTC
>Ga0115844_100558_pt1 | contig 10590 bp, 11 predicted proteins | sample InSIn1gowninarea_FD_83858 | JGI IMG/M metagenome (GOLD analysis project Ga0115844, IMG submission 83858) | reverse complement strand
GATGGAAGCCAAAATGCTTCTTTTACTGGGATTGCAAGTCTAGTAGGTGAAACAGCAACAGGTAATGCTGGTGGAATTGATATTACTACTAAAAACTTATCTGTTACTAATGGTGGTGCAATCAGTACCGAAACTTATGGAGAAGGTAATGCAGGAGATTTAACTATTAATGTTGAGAATTTTACTGTTAAAAACAGTTTTGTAGCAGCTGTTACTAATGGTGTAGGTAATGGTGGAAATTTAACAGTTAATGCTTCAGATTCGGTTGAGTTAAGTGGAGACGTTCGCGATCAAAACGGCAAACCTATCGGTGCTGGTGGATTGTTTACCGACGTCAATATAGGAGGGCAAGGAAACGCAGGAAATCTAACTATCAATACAAAACGTTTAAGTGTCAGCGAGGGTAGTAAAATTCAAGCTTCTACTTTTGGAGAGGGCAATTCAGGAGATTTAACTATTCGTGCTTCTGATATAGACGTATTTGAAACACCGATCTATAACGTTTATTCTACTGGCATCTTTGCTGAAGTTTCTCAAGCAATAAATCCTGATTCGCCTAGAGATATTCTAGCAAGAGGTAAAGGTAATGCTGGTAATTTAACTATTGAAACGGAACGCTTAAGAATTAAAGATGGCGGTCAAGTATCAGTCTCTACTTATGGTGAAGGTAATGCTGGCACTTTAACTGTGAAAGCTATTGACGTAATCGAAGTATCGGGGATAATAAATGCCAATGAATTAGGAGATTCTAGAGGTGGAAGTTTTTTAGCTGCCGGAGTTAAAGAGAGAGCTACAGGAAGAGGTGGCAACCTAAAAATTGATACAGAAAATTTAATTGTTCGTGATGGTGGTTCAGTCTCTACAAATACTTTGGGTACAGGAGATGCTGGAAATTTAACTATTAACGCTTTTGATTCTATTCAATTAAGTGGAACTCAGAGTGGCTTATTTGCAGAAGTTGCACCAAGAGCAAGAGGAACGGCAGGAGATATCAATATTCAGACGAATTCGCTTTTTTCTAGCGATAATGCTCAAATTAAAGCCTCTAGTTCAGAAAACGGTAATGCAGGCTCAATAACTATTAAAGCTGGCGATTTTGTAAATTTTATTAATAGTAATATTACTACCTTTGCTGAACGCACTTCTGGAGGTACGATTAACATCACTGCTAGCGATATTAACTTACGTGGCAATAGCGATATTAGCACTAATGTTTTTAATGGTGCAGGTGGTGGAGGCAATATAAATATAACTGCCGATGCTGTTATCGCCTTCGACGATAGCGATATCTTTGCCTTTGCCGCCGATGGACAAGGTGGAAATATTAACCTCGATACTCCTGCTTATTTTGGCGAAAACTTTACTCTCAATTCCTTAACCAGTAATCCCGATTCCTTAGAAAACAATAACCGCGCCGATATAAATGCTACAGGTGCAGTATCGGGTTCAGTTTCGATTCCTGATGTCAGTTTTATTCAAAATAGCCTAACTGAATTACCGAATAATTCTCTCGATACTGATGAATTAGTAGCTAATAGTTGCGTTGTGCCAGTAGGAGATAGAAGCCAGGGAAAATTTATGATTACTGGGACTGAAAGTTTGCCCCTTAGTCCTGGGGACGGGATTCCCTCTAAATATCCTACGGGAGAGGTGCGTAATGTGCCTGAACAAAGCAGTTGGCAACCAGGAGATCCGATTGTGGAACCCCAAGGTGCTTATCGTCTAGCTAACGGTAAGTTGGTGTTGAGTCGTCAATGTTCTCAATAGCCAAGGAATTAAAAGAATTCAGGCAAATAATCTCTATGGCATTTTTCTGCCAACTCCAAAGAATAAAACAGCAAATAACTACACAGAAAAAGTAGTTTATTCATTTTCTTGGATTAGGTAAATTGTGATTAATAAACGGATCGCATATTTAATGAAGGAGCAAGAAGATGTTAAATAAATTACAACTTAATTCTTTGGTTACATCACTTTTGTTATTACCTGCATTAGCTCTGACTGCTCATCCTTCTGATTTTAGCTTTGATAATTTAATTAATTATCCTACTGACAAATTTTCTATAACTTCTAATTCTATGGATAATTGGAAAGACGCGATTTTAACAGCAGATACAATACTTGGGAACTAATTGAGATTGGAGTAATTGAGGAGATAAATAAATCATGAATCTTAACTTAGATAAACTTAATAATTTTATTTTACCAAAATTATTATTTGTAGTTTCTAACTTTATTGATGATTTAGGTTGCTTATCACTCTCTCATTTAGGCATTCATCTAGCTGTAGCGACCCGAAATGATAAACGCTTCGACCCGCAATAACGTCGTTATGAAGCCCAGATTAAGGGTCTTGCACAGTTTTGGTGAACCAAGAACAGGGCGCGATCGCAAGCTTACTAGACAGGACACAAAAACCTTTTCTTGAGTAGTTCGTGACTGGCACGACCATACATTTGCCTTTTTAACATCTTGAGCCGATTAACTTGCCCTTCAACTTGCCCATTACTCCATTGATAAGTCACCCCATTCCTGACTGCATCTAAATCATCTTTTAATTTGGTGGCAAAACCAGTAATAGCTCTGATTTTACTCGACTCGGCTTTCTCCAACCACTCAGCTAATTTGTCTGGTTGTTTTCGATGAACTAGCTTGGCAAAATCCATTGCCAAGGAAATCCCAGTGTTAAGGTCGGGATGTTGATTTTTCAGTAATTCAATGGCTTCGGTTTCAGCTTCACTTTGGTTGATGGTCTGACGCAAAATCAGCCATACTGCCTGACGTACCGTCATTAAAGACTTTCTAGGTTCAAATACTGTGGGCAAAGATTTAGGTGGTTTCTGTCTGGGCTTGAATCCTTGAGCTTGACGCAAACGACGAGTATATCTAGCCAAAGTAACATAACTGCCTTCATAGCCCTGTGCTTTAATTTCGGCATAGAGTTTTTGAGTATCGTGACAGCCAGAATTCCATTGTGACAAAAGATATTTTTTGTAAGAAGAGACTTTACTGCCTCCCTTGTCACTTCTTCCTTTCCTTTCAGAGAACGTTGAGCTGCGAAGATATCGGAATACACTACTTCTGCCAATTCCCAGTTGGCGAGCAATAGCCCTTCCCGTGTAACCTTGCTTATGTAAGGCCCATACCTGGTCATATTTTTCTTTTCTTTGTTCCCGTCGTACTTCGGCAAGCTTGAGAGCCTCTACAGGATTAGGAGGAGACTTAATAGGTTGAGCGATAACTTTTTCAGATTCAACAATCGGACAATTATTGGTCTTGTCTTCCACATTTTTCAGCAATGTTCGATGTTGGTTCAATACCACTTCTAGCATTTGGGCTAAATTTTGTAGTAAATGAAAGCGGTCTGCCACCTGAATGGCTTCTGGACACCCTCTTGATGCTCCTTCTTTATAAGCTTTGGCTCTATCTCTTGATATAATCTTCACGCCCGAATGTTCTTTTAGCCACTTGACTAAAGTTGTAGCTGTGCGATCATCAAGCAAATCTATTGGTTGACGAGTTTCTAAATCTACCAAAATAGTACCGTAGGTGTGACGCTTGCGATAAGCCCAGTCGTCTACTCCTAAAACTTTTGGCACAGGGTGGGATGGTAGTGGCATCTTCATTACTAATCGTAGTAGGGTCTGACGGCTAATTTGTACTCCCAAGTGCTGAGTTAAACGAGAACCAGGCAATCCTCCTTGAGCTAAACCAACTTTAGTCAGTTGAATATTCAATCGCTTAGTTCGTCTCGCCCAAGGTGCAGCTATTTCGGGCAATCGTTGAGTAAAAATCCGACGCTCACAATTTGAGTTTGAGCAGAATAATTTCTGAGTTAAAAGTTTTAAGCAGACTCGATAATTACCCCAAGATACGTCCAGTAGCGATCGCTGATAATTACTATGAACTTTAAAGCTTGTCGAATTACAAATCGGACAAACTGCTTTCAGGTTCTGAGTTTTGACTTGTATCTTTAGTTGATTTTCTGCTTCACTGATTGACCAAGACGTTATCTTGAGGCAAAAAAATTAGGCAGTAAATGTTGTAGTAGTAAGAATGAGTTATCACAGGGCTGGATTTCCGACATAAATAAGCACTTTTTTGTTTCTCTACTATTTACTCATAAAATGCTTGTCACAAAAGCATTACTAGTATTGAAGATAGTTTTAGCGATCGCTAGATCTTTGTTTCACCAAAACTGTGCAAGACCCCGTCTAAGGAACACAATCGAACGGGTCTGTACCGATATGTACCTGGGATTTGTCAATGCAGCACGAGAGCAGCTACCACGCGCTCACATCATCATTGACCGCTTTCATGTAGCACGAGCCTATCGTCACTGTGCCGACCGAGTGCGACGAGTTGAACTAAAATTGCTCAAACAGAAATTGTCTCAGAAAGAATATGGGGACATCAAAGGTGCGATGTGGGCTTTCCGCAAATCTTCTGAGCAGCTTAAAGATGAAGAATGGGAGTTACTCCAACGTCTCTTTGCTTACTCTCCCAAAATGAAAGAAGCTTATATCTTACAAGAGGAATTGACAGAGATATTTGAACGCAAATATAGCCCCAAGGGAGCTAAATGCGCGATTCGTGCTTGGTGCAAACGAGTGCGCCAAGCACGAATCTCCCAGTTTGAGAGCTTCCTGAAAACCATTGAAACCTGGCTTGAACCAATCGCTAACTATTTTCTAGAGCGATTGACCAGTAGTTTTGTCGAAGGATTTAATAATCGAGTTAAGGTTCTCAAACGCCGTTGCTATGGCATTTTTGATGTAGATCGTCTTTTTCAACGACTCACACTCGACATTCATGGCTATGAAAAATTTAGTCTTACTTGACCTACACCATATTTAGCGTTTACCACGGGAATTACGGTAGAGCCTCTATTGAAGCTGTACCCCTCTGAAAAAGTAGAGAGTGCCGTTGCTTTACTGAAAGCCAGGAAACGGGAGAAACATATACCAAATCTATCGGGCTATTTCGTGGCAGCCCTTAAGGGTGACTGGGGCAGTAAAACTTCAATCGGTAGTCAAAGCGATCGCTTTGATGGAGAAATAGATACGGCTGCTGTTTTCCATCATTGGTATGATTTAGCCCGTGAGCTTGGCTATTGCTCAGGTCAGGAAATCCGAGAGGGAGAGCAATGGGTTAAATTGTCTGGAGCTTGGGAGAAGTGGGCAGATGCTGTCAAGCGAGGATATTCACTCGAATATTTGAAGAAGATAATGAAGCGAAACCAAAAGTAGTAAAAGCTAAAGGTTTCGGATATTCTCATTTGTTGATTAACGGTTATCGCGATCGCGCTTATTACCAAAGTAATTTTGTAACTCAATTACAGCTCTACAACTGTAGAGCATGTATTTTCATCTTGTTTCTTGTATTTCGTTTATTTTGATTATTGCGGTTATTGCGTTTGTATTTTATCATGAGCATACAGAAGCAATCAAAAGTAATCACTTCTGTTTAATCATCAATTTCTCGTTAAGCGAGATGGGTTAAGACTAATGGTAACAACTGGGCTGAATAAACCTCATATTCCTTCTGAAGCTGAAGCAACCTTATCGCAAGAAAGTAGTCGCATTTTAGCGAATTGTTTACAGCAAAGTAGCCCAACTCAAAAACTTAGAATATTAGAAGAGAATGGTAGCGAGCAAACATTAGAAATTCCCAAGAGCGCTTATCAACTTTTAATCGATATTCTCTCTCAGATGGCGCAGGGAAATGCCGTTACTTTAATTCCCGTTCATGCTGAATTGACTACGACTGAAGCAGCAGATCTACTCAATGTATCTCGTCCATATTTAGTTAAATTGCTTGAATCAAAACAAATATCTTTTCATAAAGTAGGTCGTCATCGACGCATTCGCTTTGAAGATTTGATGAATTATAAAAACCAAATCGATAGTGACAGAATGCAAGCACTAGATGAACTTGCTTCCCAAGCACAAGAATTAGAGATGGGTTATGAGTAGTCGATGGGTTCAAACTTTACGGCAATTTATGATGCTTGCGTTTTGTATCCAGCACCTCTGAGAGATTTGTTGATGCAGTTAGCTTTAAGCGATTTGTATCGAGCGCGTTGGACGGAGAAAATTCACTCTGAATGGATGCATAATGTTCTCAAAAATCGTCCAGACTTAAGCAAAGAGCAGCTCACACGCACCAAGAATTTGATGGATAGAAGCGTTCGTGATTGTCTAATTGAAGGTTATGAATACATCATTCCGTCTCTTGAATTACCAGATCCAGATGACAGGCATATTTTAGCAGCAGCGATTAGGGGTCAAGCAGACATTATCGTGACGATGAACCTAAAAGATTTTCCTAATTCTATATTGAGTGAATATGAAATCGAAGCACAACACCCCGATATTTTTATTGCCGATCTTATAGACATTTATCCGATGAGAGTTGCTACTGCGGGCGAAGTATGTCGCAAACGCTTAAAGAATCCACCAAAGTCTATCGATGAATATTTGGAAATACTTTTAAAACAAGGGCTTACGGTTACAACTTCTTTATTAAAACAATACTATTATGAGGTCTGATATTCGGGCAAAGAGCATTCTTTTTAAAAGCGATCGCCAAAAAAACTTAATTTAACGTGAGTTCGGTTTAAGCAGAAGTAGACAGAGCGAAGCGATCAATAGCAATCGAAGGCTTTTTAGACAAATGGCAATAAGCAATTAATCCAGCCAATAAATTAGCCACAAAATTAATAGGCGATCAATGCCGACTATGCTCAATTTGGCAGATATGTTTTAACTGTCCGATTACTGATTCGATTACTGCTCTTTTGCGTAGCAATTGTTTGTCAGACCATTCGATGAGTTTATTGTTCATATTTTTTTTGAATTTGGTAATCAATGCAATACCACAATCACGTAGTTCAAGAGCCAAAGCTGTTGAAATGTAACCCTTGTCTCCATAAAATTTACCGTTATGTTCTTTGAGTAGCTCTTTTGCTGGTTTACGATCGTCAACGTTCCCTGGGGTTAAAGCTACATTTAGCAATTCTCCTCGATCATTGATGACCAGATGTAATTTGAAGCCATAAAACCAATCTATATGCGAAGCGGTATACCATATGCGAAGCGGTATCCTTTAGGACAAGGGTACAATGTGCTAAAGCCCTAAAGGATTCCCTATCGGTCACACTAGCTTCGCGTCGCCCTTCGGTCACATTTGCCCTAAAGGACTAACTCCGTGTCGCGAAGCTTATCCTTTAGGATATGCGAAGCGGTATGCTTTAGCACTAGCTCCGCGTCGTCCTTTAGGACTGAGGTTTTACCTCTTTGAGCGATACCTTTGAACACTCGATGACTAAAAATACGCCTGTTATGACAGACTTTGAGACTAGTTGAATCGATAAATCCTATTCCTGTAGCAGTACCTAATCGCGATCGCAGATAAATCATCAAAGGTACGATTGTACTGGGAATCCATTCGATAAATCTGGAGTAGCTGACTAAGTTAGAGAAAGCTCCTCGCCAATAGTTACTCACAACATTTAGATAAAAAGCTTTAAAATTTCTGCAATTAGAGGTATGAAATGAAACCAGAATTGTCATTGTCTCGCTTAGACTAAGTTGGCGATTACGAAGACGATGACTCATACCACTTTGAATTAATTGCTTTTTCCAACTTGGTTCAAAACTCATACAAAAATCATCAATGGGGCAAAATAATTCTTCTAGAATAAACATGAGACAAACAGTTACTGATTTATAGGTAATCTCAGCTTATCTGTTTTGTCTTTTTCTTATCCCGAACTCACGTTAATTTAACATCACGATGGTGAAATGGTAGGTGAATTTGTGCCGTACATACCAGAATTACTCAATTGGGTACTGGCGATGGATGAAGTTGAAGCCACTTTGTTAAACTACTGTCTGACCTAGGTAAAAATCAATTGGGTTTGGATATTGAGCGAGAACGCGATCGCGAAGGGTCGTATTTTACTGGCTTAAAGATTCGCACCTAAGATGACAACAAGCCGCCAATGATTACAGGTGAGCCAAAATGCCACAATGCTCAACCAAAGAGTAAAAACAGCACCAACATAATCAACAGAGTTTGGACGATGTTAATGGATCGAGTGGTCACGGCAATCGAGAGAGTTATCGATGATGGTCTTGATAGTGAATCAGAAACGCAAGTAGAAACAGAAACAAAACAAGAGCAAAGCATCTCATCAAATCAAAAATTAAATGTAGAGACAGAACATAGTGAAGAGATTTGTGTAGGCGATCTTGTAACTATTTCTGACTGTCTTGGTCATTGGTTATGGGCATCAGCATTTACCGTCCAAGCAACAGAATCAAATTTGGTAGCATTAGAGGTAGTGGACGAGTTGATTGAGATGAGTCGGCTAGAGAAGTTCTGATTATAAATTGCCAGAGAATGGGCGAAGCCAAAAGAAGAAAACAAAAATGGGGTTCAGGGTACGGTCTACCTTTGGGTTTAAGCAGTCAAACGAGAAAAAATTTAATTGCCAAAAACATCTCTAGGCTAATTTCAAATCATTTTGAGACTTGTGGGTATCATGACTACATCAATTCACCTCCCAGTTATCAAAATTATCACATTAAAGCCAGTTGTCATATCGACAAAGATGAGAGCCAAATTAGTTTAGATGAGGTTTTTGATGAGGTGATCGACCACTGGCAAAACACTTTCACTCAAAATTACGATCGCTCCTTTTTGGAATTACTAGTCTTAGCAATTTTAAAAAATCAACCAATTTTATTAAAAGGTGAAAACTCGTTTAATAGCAATTCAAGTATGAAGCCCGTGGTGACGCTTCCTGAAGCGAGAAAGTATTTTCAAAGCTTAGTATGTAAGAAGAAAGTAAAATTAGCGCATCACTATACATTGATACAAGATGCTTTAATAGTTCTTGCCCAGCCAAGCAGCTCACCACTATTAAAACAGTTGTTCTGGGGCGAATTCAACGATGCGATTGAATATGCAGAATTAGAAAAGCTATCTTGGCTGGAGAAAAGCTTCGAGAAAAATAATAGGATTGACCTAAGCGAAGATACAGTATTTCAAGGAGTTAATTGCGCTATAGCGGGAATCTTAACAACCGTAGCGACTTTGCCTTGGCAAATGGAACTATCAACACTGATGTTAAAAAGCGAATAACAGCTAATATCTTCACCCAAGGACGGTAATAATTATTTTGCTTATTGTGTAGCATATTTGTGATTAAAAAATAGCAGCGATAGAGGTAATGAATATTGTGATGTTTAAAAGCATTGCTAATTATAGATGTTATGTTGATGATGGCATTTTTCAAAACTCAATCAAAAATTGAAGTCGAGGGGCGGTCGGGTTTCCCGACCATGCCCAATCGACTTGTTGAAAAAGTGAGATTAAGATAGTCCAAAGCAATGCTCAAAAATCGAACTAGTTCTCAATCTTGCCCTAAAAGACTAGCTTCGCGTCGCCATCACACTGCGTTGTAACTTTATAGTCGGGCGATCGCTCTTATTATACAAACCTTTGTTGGAATATCTAACTGCATGGCAATCGCGAAGAGAAAATAGCGGATTTTGCTGATTGGTCACAGTCGGATATAGCGGAGTACTTAACTAAGAAAGAGGAGTATTAGACCTGACTGAACCCGAAGCTGCTGCCTCATAGCCGGGATAAGCGATTAACCTGGTGTTTGCGATCGCGAAGACAATCCTCTTGCTAAATGCGAACTCTACCAAAAATGGTCACTGACCAGATGTAGGAGAGATCGCCAATAACTGATATAGAAAAGGTCTAACAATTGAGTTGGCTCGATGTGTAAGCTTAAAAAAAGACGAAGAAAATAACCAAAAGGGTAGTTTACTTATTAAGCCAAATTGACTGCCTTTGTTGGTCAAACTCGCGCTAAATCAGAACCATTAAAGTCAAACATTGATAAAGAGACATAAAAACTAAAGGAGCGATCGCTCTTGACAATCGAGCTATTGCCAATATGTAGGCTAACAAGTTGCGTTGTTGTTACTCAGTTTTCCTCACGCTATTCTTACGTTACAGGTGTAATAAGTAAGTATTATATCAGGAAAAATTGGGGGCAAAAAGTAAAAGATGACTCACTCAATATTGCTTGCCCCTGAAGTAGTACGCGATCGCCCAGAACAACCGAACGACCAGGATTTCTAAAAATCGCCAAAAAAAGCTGGCAATTTTTGGCACTTACACGACAAATTGTCAGCACAAACAATTGCCAAACCCCTTTTGAAACATAAATGTGGCACAAAACCTAGTTGACAAATTGTCGACATGGCGAATAACAAAAAAGAGCCTTAATGCAGTAGTCAAGGGCGTTTGCTCGGTTTGGGTCAATTGACCCAAACCGAGCAAAATTGAGGGCGTTTTTTGTAACATTTCGCAACAATTAATCGAGCGAGCTTTTTCGAGCGCAGACTAATGTAATATTTTATTCTACTTTAGTATTTCAATAAGAAACTGTTAGCAAGTCTCAGCCAAAAATCAGCCACTTTAGTAGTACTAATGTCGTAGCAACTCGTTCTGAAGAAAATAATCAAACGGAATCAGAGACAATGAAAAAGCAAGCTAGGTAAGTAA
>Ga0115844_100591_pt1 | contig 10603 bp, 12 predicted proteins | sample InSIn1gowninarea_FD_83858 | JGI IMG/M metagenome (GOLD analysis project Ga0115844, IMG submission 83858) | reverse complement strand
CGTGGAGAAGAAAGGATATTGTATCGAGAGACCAGGTTTGTAAAAAATATTACAAAGGAGGGTTCAAGTAATTCTAATGTTTATAATAAGGAAGATGATGAGTTTTCCTATTTTCTGTTACAAGAATCATCAGAAATGGCCAAAGACACAAAAGTGCATCTCCCTTTAACAATTAAAAGAAAAGAGCTAGTAGTTAGTGGAGTTTGGAAGTCGTATTTTGATGGTGCCTATTCGAACGAAGGGAATAGAGCTGGAGTTCTTTTGCTTTCTACTAAAGGTCATATGATTCCATTCTCTTATAAATTAGAATTTGAGTCTATAAATAATATTACTGAATATGAAGCTTTGATTCTTGGTTTACAAGATGAAATTTTTTAGGAATACAATATATTTATGTTTTCGAAGATTCAGAATTGGTGATTAAAGAAATCAAGAATCAATGTCAAGAAAAACATCCAATGCTTAAGACATATAGAAATGGAGTGTGAGATTTGGTATATAACTTCTTTTATGCTTTGAATATACAATTTTTACCTAGGGAAGTAATAGACTAGCTGATTCATTGACAGTTGCAACTGGTACTTTTATGCCTCCATTAAATCAAAGAATCATGTATGAAGTGGAAATCAGGAATACGACTTCTATTCTAGATAATGTGAAGTATCGGTAGGTGTTCGAAGATGAAAAAAACTTGGAAATATTATGCAATGCTAACGATGTCGCTGTCAATGTAAATAAATTAGATTCAGAGGATGATCTTGAAGACTAAAATCTTGTAACAGAGCAACAACCAAAGATAGTAAAGTTGGTGAAATATGTTCCAAAGGAGTTCAAATAGAGGTATGCAGATCTTTTCAAGAGATATGTTGATATATTTGCATGGTATTATGAAGACCTAAAGACATATGATATTATCATCATTATGCATATGACTCCTTTGAAGCTAGGGATTGAACCATAAAAACAAAAGTTGAGGCAGATAAGTCCTTTATTGTTCCCATCATTTGAGAAGGAGGTTAAGAAATTGTTACAAGTTAAAATAATTGTTCCTTTGAGATATTATGAGTGGGTGGCTAATCTAGTACCTGCGAGGAAGAAGAATGGGGAGATTCGATTATGTATTGATTTCTGGAATTTAAACAGGGCACCACTAAAGGATAAATATCCTCTTCACAAAATGGATCACATCTTGCAAAAGGTAACATGATCTTCTAGATTATCAATGACTAATGGTTTTTTAGGTTATAATTAAATCTCAATGTAGCCAATAGATCAGAAAAAGACAACATTTACCATTCCATGGGGCACTTTCATGTATTCTAAGATGACTTTTGGATTAATGAATGCTAGTGCTACTTTCGAGAGGGCTATGGATATAGCCTTTGTAGGTGAAAAAGAGAAATTTGTGGTAATTTATTTGGATGACATTATAGTTTTATCCAAGTCAGATGAAGAGTATTTGAAGCATTTGTAGTAGACTTTTGAAAATTATAGAAGGTATGGCTTATCCTTAAACCCCAAGAAATATCATTTTTCTTTGAAGGAAGGAAAATTACTTGGCCATATTGTGTCTAAATAAGGGGTCAGGATACATACAAAAAGAGTAGAAGCAATAAAAGATATACCTATGTTAGGGAGAAAAAAGGACATTCATAGTTTTTTGGGAAAGATAATTTTTTTAAGGAGGTTTGTCCCAAATTATGCAGAAATTGTTAAGGAAATCACTGACATGTTGACAAAGGATGCATAAGTTAGGTGGATCACAACTGCCAGGAAATGTTTTACCAGGATCAAGGAAGGTTTTGAAGAGGCCCCTATGTTGGTGAGTCCATCAAAATCATTTTCAGATATTCTCATTTGCTTCTCCTTTTACTCCTGCAGAAGTACTTCTACAGAGAAATCAAGAAAATAGGGAGCAAATTGTAGCATTATTTAGTAAGGTGTTAAGGAGAATATAGCTTATGTTTTAGTGAAAGCACTAAAGGATTTTAGAGTTTGTATTCTTCAATGTCAAATTACTTCTTATGTTCCTAATACTGTTGTCAAAGATGTGTTGACTCATAGTGACAATGATGGAAAAAGAGGAAAGTGAATTGTAAAAATTCAGGAATATGATATGGACATCAAGCCAACTAAGCCGGTGAAAGGAAAAGGATTACAAAAATCTTAATAGAAGTTAATCATCAAGCTATGGGAATTAATTTGCTGGCTGAAGTTTCTGAATCCAAGACAGAAGAAGAATAAGGTAAGAATAAAGAGCTTGACAACATAATTCAATAAAAGTACATTTGTTCTCATCGGTATAAAGACATTGTTCAGGACCTATGTTTCCTTAGCTGCCCTTATTCTTTGGATAGAATAAAATATAAAGCTCTCAGTGTCAAAGCTCAAAAGCATGTAATAGCAGATGGAAGGTTGTATTGGAGAGATCTAGTTGGTATTTTATTGCTCTGTCTAACTGAAGGAGAAAATTTAGAAGTTGTAAATGAATATCATGGATGCCTCTATGGTGGTCACTATAGTTGGAATTACAGTGGGAAGGTTACAACACAAAATCTTGAAGGCTAGTTTCTTTTGGCCCTCTTTGTTTTCTGATGTTTATAGACTTCTGAGAAGTTGTGAGAAATACTAGATGTTTGTTGAAAACTAGAAATTAGCACCATTACCACATATTCCTGTGTTTGTGGAGGAACCCTTTAGATAATTGGGTTTAGATTTTATAGGGGAGATAAATACACCCCCTAGTGGACAACATAAATGGATTTTGACAGGGACAAATTATTTTACTAAATGGGTAGAAGTTGTTGCAACGAGGAGAGATAATGATTCAGTGGTAATTAAATTTTTAGAAGAAAATATTTTCAAAAGGTTTGGTTGTCCTAAAAAGTTAGTAACAGATAATGATAAGGTTTTTAGATTTGTAAAGCTGATTGAATTTTTCCAAAAATATAATGTGGTATTGTCTCATTCTACCACCTATCACCCCCATGGAAATGGGTTGGAAAAATCTTCTAATAAATCCCTGGTGTAGATATTTAAGAAAATTATTACAGAGAATTTGAAAAACTAGGATTCAAAGCTAAAGTTCTTCTTATGGGAAAACAAAGTTACTACTAGGAGGTCAATTGGAAAATCACCTTTTGAGTTAGTATATGGAGCAACTACTTTATTTCCCAGTCAGTTAGCAAAACCTGTTGTGGCACTTATCTAAGATTATAAGCAAGAATCAAACGCACTCACAAGAAATATGAATCAACTAGTGGAATTGAATGAAAATAGGGTGAAAGTAATGGAGAATTTGATCAATTACCAAGAGAAAATGAAATTTATATTTGACATAAAAGCCAAGGATATTCTTTTTCAGCCTGGAGATTTGGTTCTACGATGGGATGTGAGGAGAGAAGAGAAAGGAAAGCATGGAAAATTTGATCCTCTTTGGTATGGTCCTTTTAAAATAGTAGAAGTCAGAACCAATAACACCTTTATTCTGGAAAACTTGGATGTTGAACTCATACAACTGCCAGTCAATGGGTAGTATTTGAAGCACTATTTTCAGCATTGAATTCATTTCTTTTGTTCATTGTATATAACGATGTGATCATTGTGAATATTTGGTGAGCTCTTCCTTGTCATTCTTCAAGCTATAATTTTGATTCCATGCCGAGGTGAAGGAACTAATCTGTAGTTCTTAGTGTTTTGACTTAAAGCACTATCCCCATGTGGAGCAAGATGTTGTAGCTCATTTTACTTTTATCTGTGTTTAGAAGAAAATGTATATATGTATCTAAAAAATAAAAATCAAAAGAAAAAGAAAAGAAAAACAATTTTTGTTTTGATGTTAAATGATTAATGTATGATGGTGGATTAAATTGCATTACTTAAATCTCAATGAAACATTAAGTGTAAGAATAGGTGGGTCCCTAGTCAGTAATAATAAATTTAGAGTCTAAACATCGATCAAGTTTTCAAGCGCGATGAAGAATAGCAGTGGGGCCCATCAGATGGAGGAAACCTGACAACATTATGTGCTCGACAGTTAGCCCACCGAGTCCCTACATAGAGACTTGTCAAAGTGATATCTGACCACAGATTAACGACTCACAATGATTATGGGGGGACTCCATCGGGTTTTATCCATACAGGAGTCCACCCGTGTATTACGTCAGCAAGAGAGCATAACACTGTGTATTAATTTTTCCTATTCCTCTATCATCGTTAGTTGTTGTACCCTTCTGCCACATCATCATCCACGTCAACCATCACCTCATCCATCTTATCTCCATCTCATTAATTCAAATTTCCCACGATCGTCATTAATTCTGTTTTCCCACCCATTTCCTTGTTTCCACTATAAAATCCCATTCTATTATTCATTTTGTTCATCGTTGTCCTCTGTTCCTGCTTCGGCTAATTTAATTGTATATTTTGTAGCTATAATGAGCATCACCTGCCACTATTCAAGTATTTGCGTGAATTATTGACATCCAAAATTATCAAAATGTCAAAGAAAGATGCTTTAACAGTTTCCACTTTCCATATTCCATTTATGGATACTGAAAGAGATATTTTTGATTCAGTTTGCTTAATTGATTATATAACAATTTACAAACATGTTCTTCTTAACCAAAATAAGTCTCCTGTATATTCTATTGCTATTAGGTCAAGTGTCCTAACTACTATGATTCCTCAAACTTATATTTTCCCAGAATTCATATATTGGCTTGTCTCTGCCTTCTACCCTCAAAAGTGTTTTGTCATGATCAAGTTAGGGGAAAATGTTTTTCAAGTGTCTTCCTTGTTAATTCAACAAGCTTTATGTTTTCCATCTCCAAGTTCTTACACACTTTTCTTAGAAGAGACTCTATTTTCCGCTTTTCAAGATTTTTCTACTTCTAATTATGCTCAATTGACTTTCTTTTTAATGCTTGCTGGGAAGTATCTGCCTATGGAGCTTACTCATTTTCCGTTCGACACTTTTGTTGAAGAAGTTAGACCTATCCTACAAATTCTAGCTAAATTTTTTTGGAAGGGAGGATACAAATACTATGGACAAATCCATTTTAGAAATGTTTAGTTTGATGATGAACCCAAAAAGTAGTTTTTGACATACCTATTTTTAGGGAGAAAATGGTTAATTCTCAATTGTCATATCTTCCTCTCACTGGTTGCTTAAGATTTCCTTCTCTTATTACTTACCTCTTCTTGTACACTCATGTTTAAATATTCATGCACCTAGGGTTGAATATCATGGATCCTCACAAGATCAAGCAGTTAGTAGTATTTTGGACTGATGTGGTGAGAAGTACTACAAATAACCAAGGTTTGATGTAATTTGTTACTTCTTTTCTATCAATCATTTACTCAATATTAAAGAGTTCTCTTACACCTTTCTTTATACCAAAATCTTAGTATTTCCTTCAACTCAGTAAATATGTTAAAGTAGGTGATTTGTTTTAATTTGAAGATTACTCAGAGACTAGATTATATGGAGTGGAAGATGCCCCTTACAATATCCCAACTTTTGTGCCTATGAGATTATTTTAATTAGAGTTCATCATGTAGAGTTTGAATGTGGATAAAGTACATTTTGTGCCAATAAAGAAGGGGCATTTATTTAAATTGCCAAAGACACTGGGACCTTTCATTGTGAATAATAGGAGAGCTGTAGGGAAAGTGCATAAAGCACTTGAAGATATGCCAATTAGGGGACTTTTGAGGACTAAAATGGGCCTCCTAAGGAAATTATAAAATAATAGTGGAAATAATAAAATAATATTTGATTACATCATCAAATTTTAGAGGGAAAAAGAAAAAAACTATTTTTTCAACTTGTATTTTCAACTTATCTCGCTGTGGGTTTACTCAAATTTCAAGCGGAAATGCTTGTTGGATGCAAAAATTGATTCCTCATCTAAGGATTACCCATTTTATATACTTTTTATGGACCTTACTACATGAAAAATGAGAAATACATGAAAAAATGTGATTGCAATAATGTTTTTCATGTATTTCTCATTTTTTGTTCAGTACGGTCCATCAAAAGTATGCAACATGGGTACTCCTTGGATGAAAAATTAAATTTTTAATCCAACAAGTAATCCCACTCAAAATTTGATTAAAAACTTAGGGAGATAAATTTAAAACAAGAGTTGAAAAAGTGGTTTTATTATTTTATTATTTTTTAATCTTTTTACTTTTTTACTCCAAAAATGGTGAATCATCCCCCATGGTTGACATCATCATCTTGAATCCTATTGGTCCTTATAAACTTTATTTTGGTTTTACATTTTTCTTAGGAGGCCCATTTTAGACCTTAAAATTCCCCTAATATGATGTGCAGTTGGGTGAAAAGTGGGCATATGATCCACATCATATTATTTCTAACAGGAGGATGGAAAATGCTTATTCTCCCTTTATACATGAAGCTCGACCAGAGGTGGAGAAATTAGCTAATGGAGAACATACTAGTTTGATAGGAGGGGTGGAAATTGAAACTGCTCATTAAAGTGAGAAGAATTTAAAGAGAGGCAATGACGATGTCATTGAATTGGAAGAGGAAAGAGATAGAAGTAATAACGAAGCTAAGCTATATGAGGGAGGTAATTCATCATCTATTTCAGGTTTCTAGTTACAATTATGAGAGGTCATTTGTACACCATCTTCTCCTATTCTAGAAGAGACTGGCTAGAGCTTTGTTTCAATAATAAAGAAAATGTATTATCAAATTGAAGAAAAAAACAAGAAGGTTAAAGAAAACATGGAATCCCAACTCGAGTCTCAATTTATCTTAGATTACCAAAATAGACTACTTTCTACTATGGATTTGGAGAGAAATCAACTCAAAATAGCTTTCTCTCACCCTTCTGCTTTTACTATGTCTTCTTCATCAGGTTTTATGATTGTCAATTTGACAGTAGATGCTAGAGAAATCCCACTGCATGATAAAAATCAACTTGCATAGGTAGACTGGTGAACCGGTTTGTAGTGATTTGAAAAAGACTTCCTTGGCTACCAGTAGGGCTAAGACTTTATTAGAGAAGGTGGTTAATCAATTAAAATTAGAAAAGGAAAATTATAGAGCTTTGACCACTCAAAATTAAGAATTGAAGAAAATGATTGTTAAAATTGGGGCCAATCCAGAGGACAAAAGTGTTGTTCAAAATCTATTGCAGGGAGTTGAAACAAATGTTAGGGTGCTAAGGAATAAATTGAATATGCTTTCCATTGAACACCCAATGGCTTTAGAAGTTGCACAAGTGGAAAAAGAGAAATAGGATCTCACTGAGGAGGTCATACAAAGAAATGATGAAATCACTAAGCTGAAAGAAATAAATTCCATGTTGCAACAGAAAATTGATTCTCATGTTTGCACTATTGTAGTACAAGATGATTCTGAGGACCCAATGGATAAGTTGACTAGAGTCATGAATGAATTGCATATTTATGAGAATGAGATGAATAAAATTTAGAGAGATTATAAGAGTGCCTTGAAAGTTATAAAATCTATTGAAAGAGAATTGGCAATGTATAAGGAAAATGCTGACAAGTGTAGGAATGATTTTCAAGTTGCTTCTCAAGAAATTAAAGAGTTAAAGGAGAAGGTGAAGGGGAATATGTCCCTTATTCAAGCCAAATAAATTTATTGAATGAAATCATCCATACTATGAGGAACATCTAGGAGTCATTATCTATAGTAGAGGAGGAGAAGATCATCATCAGAGACTTGGAAAATATGATTATTGTAAATAAATAGAAATTGAAGCAAAGAGGTTAGTTCACAAAGAAAATGATTGATTTCCTTGATTCAATATTTTCACAACAATTAAGTGAATTGGGAGTTGAAGATAGAACTGAGTATGTGTTAGAAATTAATAAGATGATTGTAAAGAACCTTTACAAGAAGACAAAAAAAGAAAAATTAACAAAAGTTAAAGAAGCTGTAATGAAATTTAATACTGATTTTGATAAGAGAACTAGAGTAGGTTTTCCCTCATGCTGGGACCAATAGGGAAATCTATTACCTTGGGAGACTTATGAGGCTTTGCTGGTAGAGGAAAAAATCAAAATTGGCTCAACTCATGAAAGAACAACAGTGTTGAAGGGATAAACCATTATCAATTATTTGCAAAGGGATTTTCAGCTTTTATGGTTGATGAGAACATTTTTTTTGAAAAACCTACATATAATAGAATCACTAACTTCAAGATGGAACATAGAAGATTTATTAGGAGTACCAGTTCAGATACAACCATCTAGAAAAATTGCAGAGAATGGATGTCACCAACAACAACAAATGTAGAAGCAAGACCTTCATCTGCACCTCAGTCATAGATTACCAAATGAACCGAGGCCACGTGTCATACAAAAAATTTGTCATATATTTTTGAATGATGTATTTATGTTTTTTTCTTTTCAAGATGTAAAGTTCAAAAGAACTATTAACTCTAAAGTAGCTTAGGAAGTTAGCAGTTTTGGCAGTTGACAGTTTCTTAATTGTCCTTTTTGAAGTTTTGTATAAAGCTAATTCAAAAAGAAAAATTATGGTTCTGAGTTTTGGACCTTAGAAGAAGAAACTACTTATAATTCTAAATCTTCTTGTGGGTTTGAATAAATAATTTGAAGTGATTCCATATACCTGTTGAGTACAAAATGTGTTTCATGTGATTTTCATTTTATGTTTTCCTTCATAGAAGAGAGTAATGAAGCTATTGGCCTTTAATTTTATAGCTATGCAAAATCAGATTCCTGTGAGTTAAAGTTAAAAGTTACTTAATTATGTGTTCCTCTTTTATATATATCATCCCCTACTAATTACATATTTATTCTAAGGTTGAAAACAAAGATTCTCCATTAAGCAGCCTACGTTGGAGGCTTTCCACTATCTTTTCTGACAATTCTTTCATTAAATATTTATTCAACATCAGAAGGCCACTTTAAATAATTGTTTCTTTCCATAGAAGATCAAGAGGCATTGTATTTTTAATTATAATCTCTGGGGTTTGAATAATGGGACAACAAACTTATCTTTTGATAGTCTTAAAAAAATGTCTTAGGCACTGACCTCTCCTCATCTGGAGGTTTTCTTCAAGGTACAACATGTCCAATAATAAGTAAATTACCTTTTGATCTCTGTGTTTAAGGTAATAGCCAAAAAATGTACAAGGTGATCAAAATAATCATAGAAACTAAGTGAGAACATGAGTAATTCAGGGCAAAAAGGTGTGTAAAAATGCATCAAAACTAAGGTTGAAAATCCCCTTATGTTGATCATCTTGCATTTCCACATGAAAGATGTTTTTTGAACAGGAACCAAAATTGACAAAAACTGTAGGGTTGGAGTTCTTTGCTAGAACCTTGCTGCAATTACAAGAATATTTAAGTTCCTTTCTCCCCTGCTCCTTGCTTATTTTATTCTCTTCTTTAATATCCTATAGTGAACAACATATTGTTTAGCCCATTTGATCCAATTATTAACCATCTTCTAAAACTTCTTGTTCTTAAAAATCAGCTTGTGATTTTCATGTTGCATTTTAGCACTATATGTTTTCATCCTTTCATTTTCCTCTTTTATATATGTGTTAAGGACAAGTTGTATAGGTATTTCATTCTTCATATTTTTTATTTCCCTTTTCTTATTCCTTAGTACAAAATGATCAATTGGATCCATTAGATCTTGTCTATTAATGGAATAGGCATCATCCATTTCTACTATAGGAGGTTCAAATGGAAAAAAATAAATCTATATTTGCCTCTTCCATAGGATTTTTGAATTGATTTCTTTGTTCTGCATGTTTTTTAAATTGATTTGTTTCTACTACAAGATTTTTAATTTGAGACGTCAACTTTGGAGTAAAAATCTTCAAACTTATGAAGCCTATTTTTCCTTATATTCGAGGTACTTGCAATATCCATTATTATTTCTTCTCCCCCTTGTTCTGGATCCAAATCAATTATTTTATGCTCCAAGGCTTCAAAATGAGGCAACTAGATTTCATCATACTTCATGTAATCCTCCAACCAATGACAAGGGTTTGAGTCTCCAATGGTGGGGCTTCAGGGGTTTTATCTTTTCTTCTCCTTGAATTCTTAGGGTATGAGGAGAAGATAACGTCCAAGTGATTACCTTTTATAATATATTTTGCCTCTTGTGCTTCAGGGTTAGGTTGGGTGTTCGGTTTTTCAAATACTATCATAAACCCATTCCACTATAAACAATTATCCCAACTGTTGTTCCTAATCCCAAATTCACCCATGTTCAACAATTTAATGAGCCCATAATGATGAAGGTTGGCATAAGGATTTTTAATGGTCCTATGAACCCCATGGGACATATTTTGTAAGATCATTAACAAAAAATAGGGGATATTAATGCTCAGTTCTTTAGTAAAATGAAATAACATCCCAATATGATACAAAAATATCACCATGTACTTACTCTCACAAGTTAAATATTTTTGAAGGATGAACCAGAGGCTGCACCCTTCATCTTTGATCCAGGATCATGGTACTCACTTTTCCTAGTAAAATTTTATGTGTCCTTCTTTAAGAAACTGTATACTTAGTTGTTTTTCAATACCCTTGTTTTTAAACCATTTGATTCCCG
>Ga0115844_100399_pt1 | contig 10621 bp, 6 predicted proteins | sample InSIn1gowninarea_FD_83858 | JGI IMG/M metagenome (GOLD analysis project Ga0115844, IMG submission 83858) | reverse complement strand
ACTTAAAAGTTCCCCATGGGGTGGTGAAGGCGGTTTTGTCTTGATCATCAGGGTGTACTAAAATTTGATTAAAGCCTGAGAATCCATCAAGTAATGAGATTCTTGAGGCTCCTACCACTCTTTGGAGGATGTGGTCCATCTTGGGTAGTGGATAGTTGTCTTTCAGGGACACTTGATTCAGATTCCTAAGGTCAACACACAGTCTTACTTCTCCAGTTTTCTTTCTTGTGGGCACTAAATTCGAAATCCAATCAGAGAATCTGATTGGTGCTATAATGCCTGCTTTAAACATTTTTTTCAGCTCTATTTCAATTGAAGGGAGGAGCATGGGATTGATCCTCCTCAGTTTTTGTTTGAAGGGCTTTTGATTTGGTTTGAGGGGGATTGTGTGCTGTATGACAGAGGTGTCATAGGATTTTAAATCCCCATAGCCCCATGCAAACACATCTTGAAACTCTTTGAAGAGGTCAATGTATTTTGGTTTTTGGTCAGGGGGTATGGAGGCAGACAATTTCACTATTTTGGGATTTAGACTAGTCCCAATGTTGCATTCTTCAATGTTTGGGTTGAGAGGCTGCATTTTTGGTTTTCTAGGGACATCATTTGAATCAAAGATGTCTTCCAATGGGGTTAGGCCTTTTGGTAACAGATTGTCTCTCAAGTTTATGATCTCCTCTTCTATGTCCACTATCTCCTCATGACTGATTTTTCTGATTGTTTGTATGTCATCTGTGTTGAAGATTGTTGGGCAGAGAATTCGATTCGCTGTTCTAGGTGATATTGGGTGAGTAATCTCTTCTTGGAGTATTTGTGATTGACTTTCTCTATCACAGTCTATATTTAACCTTTCAAATTCATGTTGTAATGTTAAAAAATTGTTTATCTGTAAGTCATCCTCAAATACTTGCCAATCAGTTATGTTATTTGGTATGGAGGGTCTATATTTGACCTCAGCTGTAAAACGGTGTTTGGGCCCAAAGGGAAGTCTGCATGAGCTGGCAAATGTAGCCAAGCTATGAGCATGAAGATTGCTGGTCCTAGGAATTTTGGAGATTTGGAATTCAGCAAATGAGTTTAGTACTTCGGTAACAGCAGACCTGTAAGACCGTAGTCTTTTGTCATTTGTGACAAAGTTCCCATTTACTTGTTGTATAATCAGATCTGAATCTCCCCTAACTGAAATTTTAGTAATTTGTAAGGATCTCATCAGTTTGAGGCCTATCAGAAGGGCTTCATATTCAGCCATGTTGTTAGTGCATCTGAAGTTTAATCTATAGGCTCTTCCCTCTGCAAAGTTGTCTAGTTTGTTACAGATCCATACACCAGCTCCTGCCCCCAATTTGTTAACAGACCCATCAAATTCCATGCACCATAGGGGCTGTTTTTCAACTGGGATTTTGATAGTTTCATTGTGAGCAACATTTGTCAATTGAAGTAGTGGTTTTTTGCATGGTTTGTAGTTTGGGGCAGTTTCTACACTAGTTGGGATAAGTTTAATTTCTGGAGCAGCTTGTTCATTCTTGTTGGTTTGCTTATCATTATTGTAACCTGCATTGTCATTGAAGAGGATGTAAGAATCTATGTCAGAGTGGACAGCATAGATGGGAAAGTTTTGAGGTTTCTCTTCACTGCTGACCATGTATTTCATAAGTGTTTCTCTGTATAGTCTCTTTGGTTGCCCAAAGACGGAGATGGTAGCATAGGACATGTCTAACTGCAAGGAGCCTTGAAGTTTAGCCCCCCATGATCTTGATAGTAACATTCCATATTTGGGTGGGATGTCAGCGACTACTACGTCCATTAAAATTGTCTTGTTGGGATACTGAACCAGTGAGACACAAAGATCTTTTATGAGGCCTAGGCACTTGACTTGGCTGGAGTCGAAGGAGAAGAGATCTTTATATGGCCTTGTTATATCCAAATTCAGTCTTTCCATCACTGACTTGGGCATGAGATTGTGGGATGCTCCAGAGTCAAACATAGCGTTGTGCAGTATATTATTATGAATATGTAGGCTCACATAGAAAGGTAAGATTCCATTGCCTGCTACTTTCCCATCAACCTCTGGGCCAAAGAGCACTTCAGGGGTGTCATCCAACACATTGACATCATCTTTATTGTTTGTCAATTGGAGGGATTTTTTGATTTGCTGTCTGTACATGTCGTGTTTGGCTAATTCAGCCAGAGGTATGGATATTTTTAGCTTTCCAATCTCAGATTCAAGGTCGAAAGGCTTTTCAGCTTGCAGTTTAACATTCTGACCTACTGCTTTTTCATTGTTGTTTGGTCTTTTAGGGGGTTCTTCTTGCTTTTCTGACTGCTCTTGAGACTTAACTTTTCCGCCGATCTTTTGAGGGTTACTGTTCAGTTTGGTATGTAGAAGAACCCCAACTAATGGCTGTTGAATTGGGGGATGTTCTTCAGTGACATCCTTCACTGTGACTTGTTTAGAGATAGGATCAAGTTTGTCCTCAGAGCCTGAGATCTCCATCTCTTTGGTTTGCTGGTCACTCTTTATCTTGTCAGTTTGGGGCAGATTTATGGTTCTGCTCCTTAGTTTATATTGTTTGTGGACTTCAAAAACAGCAGTGTCATACCCTTGTTTGAAGTCAAAGGACTCTCCTGATCTTGTTTGGAATTGTTGTATTTCCTCTTCTTCCTGACTTTCTTGACTTAGGAAAATTTTTTGTTCATCGTTCACTCCCATTAGGTTGATGTGGCTGTCATCTATTTGTTCGTTATCATTAGAGGTATCAGCATAGTTTTCTTGGAAAGGAGGTCTGACGTGTTGATCATGGTCAGTCCTTCCGGGATTTGGATTTTGATTTTTTCTAAAGTTCTGGTTTCTCATATTGCTTGTTTGTCCTTCCCATGATGACTTTCTTTCTATAGTATCTACTCTATCTCCAAGCCTATCCATTCCTTTTATAATTGCATCAAGTTTTTGTTCCAATGATGAGGGTTCTTCTTTGAAAGTAGTCTTCCTCTCAGCTCTTGCTCGATTTCTCTTTGCAATCAGATTTGCCTCTACACTCACAGCAATGTTTTGCATGTCTGCTAAGGTTGCCGGATCTCTTTCTCTGAGCTGGTAGGCCATGTCAGCATCAAAGGTATCAGGAAACTTGATTAATGCTAGATCAGGGGGTGGTCTCAGATTTTGAGGTATTGAGTTGTAGACATTGTTAAATCTTGCACAGTACTCCAGTACTGTTTCCTGAGGCCCTCTTTTTATGGTGTCATATTCAGTAAGTATGTGTAAAGGGTTTTTCTTCTTTTCCCATCTGCTAGTGAAGGCTTGGTAAAGCTCATCAGGGGTTGTGATGGTATTAGCAGCCAGGGATCTGAACCATGTTCTCACATCTCCTGTCATGCTCTGCACGAACATCCTCATCCTCACACTGTCATCATCAATTTCATAGTTCTCAAAATGGTCTTGCATCCTTTTGGCATGTTGAATAGCTGTAAAAGGGCCAGTTCAGTCGAAATAGGTGATCTTGTTTTGGTAGTCCAGAGGCAGGGCTGCAGCGTTGGCAGGTAGCTGCAAGGGTGCATATCTGTTCGCCATGTTATTTTGGTTTGTGGGGTTGACTGGTGTAAACTGAGGAAAAGGGGCTATAGGTGCTACAGGGTGTATGGGAATGGTAGGAGGTGGACTACGCGGTGTGGATGATCAACTAGGGGAGTTAGGAGTGGACCGAAATAAGACCTTAATTGGAGTTAAGACTGGTTTTAAACAAGTTGTTTCAGGAGTCAGAGCAGCTTGAGTTTGTTGTCCTAGCTGGTCCCTGATGACCCTGGAAATAGTGTTGGGATTGCCGAAGATGGCAGGTGGGTTGGGATCAGGATTTGACCTTGTATATCTCTTTTCTGTTTTAGGAGCCAGTTTTCTCAATTTCTTTTACTGTTTTTGGGACTATTTTTAGGGGTTAGCAAATCATAGTCTGGGATAAAGTAATAGGGTGTTGGTTTGTCCCCAGTGGAGTCGCCAATTATGTTAACGCCCAGGTTGTTCCCTTTGACTCCCAAGGGAATACGGCCGGGGTAACCACTAACCAATCTTTGGGTTACAGTTCCTAGCCAAACTGCAACCAGAGAGGGCTCTCTCTTTATGGTGTTCTCTGCTTTGAAGTGGTCTTAGGCTAGCTATAAGTTTCTTGGTTTTGTTTCTAGTTTTGGATTAGGTTTGGGTTTTGGTTGAGGGATCCATTTATCTGCTGCTATTATGATGCTGCTTGGAACGATTTAGTCCATTGGGCCGTGGAGTCTGGGTATGGAAACTGCTTCGAAATATTGAAGTGATAAGGTGAAGTCACCGGGCCATCTATGTCTTTTCACGAAGCAAAATTAGAATTTATGATGAGGATGAGATGGGGCCAGTGAAAGGCACTGAAGAATCTTTCAGAGGGCTGGATGAAGGAGGAATAGGAGCCTTGTACAGGAGCAAACTTGAATTCCTGCAACATAGACCTCTGTGGGATAAATGGAGTACAGATGCAGCATTTAAGATTTACACCTTATAACCATTAGAAGAAAAACATGTATACTAGCAAATGATTGAGTTCAGGGTGACTACGAAGCAAATCCTAGAACTATTCTTTTTCGTTTGCTGTAATCTTTGAAAAGAGGAAACATGGAAAAGTTACTGATTAAACACAACGTAAACAGTTTAAGAGACAAATGCAGGGATACACTTATTGTTTCATGAGGAACGACAGAATCCTGTAACGCCACAAAGATATCACAGACGCATGTAGAACAGTTTTTCTCCAGAAAATTCCAACAGCTTTTTATTAATCGTCCAAGTTCTTTTACACCATGAGAGAAGCTCCGGATGAATCAACAACAACCCCCTCTTTCTCTGAGGGTGGGATACATATACAGATGTTCGTGCCAAGAAACTTCAGCCACGAGTCATCTCAAAATTAAATTTACTTCACCTACTTTATCAGAAAGTAAATAGGTAGTCCTTGCTGTCATGAATACAATAGTCAATTCCCTTTATGACTGTAGGGTGTACTTAGGTCTCTGCAGGACGCTAAGTCGGCTGGGGGTCCTTTCTTCCATGCTGCGTATCGCGTGCCGGATTGTTTGCCGTATTTGTCTCATCTGCCACCTGTAGCTGTCACTTCCTGCCAGTTCTCTTTCCAAGCTGCCCTGCTGAGTTGGCCCAGCGTTCCTTTCCACTGTTCTGATCAGTTTTGACTCATTTCTCTTTGTGAAGAATGATCTGCAATTGAATAAATATGAATTGATAATTGAATTGTAGACTGTAATTTACAAAATTAATCCAATCAGCCTGGTCCAGACCTCCTGTGTAGGCAATTGATGCCTCAAAATGGCATCGAGGGTTTCATCTGCCTCTGAATACTTATAGAAATTAGGGGGTGTATCAAACAGGTGTTTGATTTCATTCATGATAAAGAATAAGTTTTCCACCCTATTGTACATAATCTGCCCTGTAACTGGTCCTGTGTCTTCTGATGTGCTGGGCTTTTCTGCAATCTGGCTGGTGGCAAATGTGCTCACCCTTTTGGCATAATTCTCATGTGATAGTAGTCTCCCTGCACTGTTCAGCAAGCCAGGGAGACCTCTGTTATGCAATATCAAAAATTTGTCCATAAACTTGTTGACCTCTGCTTGCATGTCCTGGGTCCTTCTGTCCAAAGTCTGGACTAGGCTTCTCAGAGTCAGGACCCTTTTGACTATCAAAACTGTCTCTGTCCTGTTTGCAATTCCCATGGCAGCCAATTGAGCACTGGTCCTGTTGTTAAGCACACTAATCATTCTATTGGCAATCTCAGGCATGTTGCCCAAGGATGCCCTTGCTCTTTGGATTTCTCTATGTGCTTTAGTTATGAGATCCATTTGCTCATACATGGTCTCTATGTAGTGCCACTGGTCCGTGATTGACTGTCCAATGTTGAGCCATATAATCTTTTTGAGCTCGGCTGTTACTTTGTCCAGTGAGAGCTCCTTTTCTAGTTCTTTTATTCTTTCTTTGAGGGCTTTTATCTCCCTCCCTTTCTCAGCTACGCTTTGTTTGGACTTGTCATATTTTTCATTAATCTTGTCCAGATTCTCCTTGACCTGTTTCAATTCTGCCATGTTAGTTTCTAAGGCTAGGATTTCCTCTTTGAGCCTTTGCATATCCAGGCTTGAGGCCTGCTCTGTTGCTGTTGCTGCTGTTGAAGTAGATGGGGCTGCTTGCTCTGCTTGTTGTGCTGGAGGAACAATGCTTTGATGAGGCTCTCGTAGGTTGGCTGTTTGAGGAGGTGGCTGAGATGTCTGACCCCCTTGTCTTTCTTGTAATGCTGTCTGCAGTGCTGCCTGTGATGCCTCTGCTTCTCCCAACTTTTCTTGGGTCTGGATGAGCTGTTTGTATAAAGTGATCAGCATACTGGCTGCATCCTTGTCATGTCTCAGCTGGGCCACCTCTTCTGTCTGAGGGTGAATGGTGGCCGGGACCTTTATCATCTTCTTTAATGCTGCCATATCAGCATCCCTTAGTTTTAACAATGCTTGCACTGCTTTGATGTCCTTTGGATCATGCCCCAGCTCAATGATTATGTCCTCCAGTGCTTTGATCCTATTGTCCTTTGCCTGGGATGAAGCTTTCTCTAATTCCAGCTGGGCTGATGTGTTATTGAGGCTGTTCTCCAGCCTAATATTGGCCAATGCTTTATCTGCCAAGGAGGCATACACCATTTCTCCTGTTTGTTTGTGCAATTCAATTTGGTCCATTGGGTGTATGTCTTTGGCCAGGACCTCTAGGTTGGTCCTTAGGTAATCTGCTGCTGTTTGGGGCTGTGCTATGGCTGGTGCAAAATGACTCATGATCATTTTGCCTTCTTGTACATCATAAGCAGACATAAGTCTCTGCTGATTGGTTGGAGCCATCTTAAGCAGGTGATTGTAGAGCTGCAGCCTGAGAGGCTCATTCCTTTTCTTGATTTCTATGAATTGCTGCTTGATGCCCCCCTCTCCTTCTCTTTGTGCGCCGGAGGAGCTGACTTCTCCTCCCATCATTCCTTCTGGGTTCTGCTGTAAAGAAGCAGCTGAGGTCTCCCTGCTTCTTGGGCCCATGGCCAGTGATTGCTCCTGAGGTACTTCCTCCTCTGAGAGAGGGTTCAACCTTTGTCTCTTTTCCCCTTGGCTTGTAGTTGCCACATAGGGGGTCTCCTCCTCCTTATCTCTCTTTTTGCTTCTCTCCTCATTCTGGGGTGTCTGTAACACTGAAGCCTCTGTAGTGGATACCTGTCTAGGGAGTGTTTCTACTTGAGCCTGCTGCTCAGAGTGAGAAGGTGCTGTAGTTTGTTCTGTTTGCAGGGGTGGCCCTGCTTCCTGCTGTTGTTCCTCTTCTGCTGGTGCTTCCTCTCCCTGTACCTGCTCCTGTTCCGGTTCCATTTGCTTTTCTTTTCCTTTGCTGGAGATTTGGGTATCGATCCTAGTAGCCAACTGCTGTCCTGTAGAAGATGAGGCAGCCGTCCCTCTTTCAGTGCCAAGAAGAGGAGGTACCTGTGAGGCAAGTTCCAAATCAGCAGATTTTTGGAAATCCCTTAATGCTGCTAAGGTTTTCTCTTTTTGTGTTGTTTCTTCTTCTAAGGTACCCTCCCTCCATTCTGGTTGGTTAGCATATTGTTCAAGGTGGGGGATCCTCAGGTGGTTGTAACTGGCAAGCCTATATCTGACCCTTCTTAAAGCTATGAAGTGGTTTGGGTCATATGGTGTCCATAGGAAACTGGTCTCCAGGCCAAGAGCCTCGAGCATCCTGTCTGCCTCCTGCCAACCCTCCTCTCTCTTGTTGTACAGGAAGTGGCCTAGTTGGTTCCTGACCTTAAGCTGTGCCTTCTTCCCCTTGCCCGAGAAATGCAGCACATCAGCATTTCCGAATTGTCTGAAGTATTCTAGTGCAAATAGTCTCATGGGTACATACCTGGGTAGTTTATATGGGGGCAATTCACACCCATAGATTCTGATTACTGTGTGGTGCTGGTAGAAGTACCAGTCTCCGACGCTGTAGGCCTTGGATAATTACAAAATTCTCTGCATTTCGTCAGTAAGCCTTGGAGGAGGTGAACTTAGGAGCAGAGAGACCGCTGGGTAGATAAAGAGATCAATGAACTCACAGTATGTGTATGGATTGGTGCTTCTGTAATGGAATATTGATGACCAATAAACCACTGACCTTGGGTTCCCTTGTGCATCCAAATCCTTCACTTGAAAAGGGAACTTCTCATGTTGATGATATAAAATGAGATGGTAAATGTAAGAGGTGTATCTGAACACCCTCTCTCTTGCCAAGTTGATGAGCTGTTCATGTATCTTGTTAGAGATGTAGGTGGCATAGTCATAGCAGATTGGAGGTTTTCCAGGGGAAAACATCAGCATTATGGATAGCACTGTCTCATCTACAAATTCTGTCGAAAGGTAGCCCAGGATGGAGGAAATCATGTCAACCAAATCTCTGCCCAGTTGGTTAAGGTAGACACGGTGGAATGGAGGACGATGTATAGTGTCAGAATCAGTGTATAGTTGATTCAACTTGGTAATTTGAGCATCTGTTAGTTTTGCTCCCTTCCTGATGAGGTCACCTAGAGATAAAGGGACTAATTTCTTCTTGGTCTTGAAATACAGCATTTCTCTGATGGCTTCTGGGGTGATATAGAAAACAACTGCACCCGTGGGGTCCAGCACAGCCCTCTGAGTAGGGTCATAACATTGGGCACATAGATGGATTAACTCAGGGAATTGGAGGACCTGAGGGAGCCTGAAGATAGGGAGGAAGGAGTCCCAAATACCCAGTATGTCAGTGCCAGCTTTGTGTTGATCTCTTAACTCATTTAGCAGGTAAATGTGGAATTTGCTGCTCATTAAAGACTCTTCATAAATCTGGTAGTCCATATCTGCCAGTGCCTTCCATTCTAACTCTCTTTGGGGGGCATTGAGTGGGGCAATGTTCAAAGCAACGGGAGCCACTGGAGGATCCATAGGCAATTTTGAAATTTAGAGCTTCTCTGGTGATTTGGTGCTACTTTGCAGAATAGCACCACAGGTTTTTTCTCTGCAGGTAATGTATTTTAGCTGGGGATAGTATGGAATTGAGCTCTAATGGCTCTTCATGCTTCATTCTGTAAGGTGTTTGCCACCTATAGCAATAGGTTTCATATTTCATGATTGTTGATCTCACATGCCAAATATGCTCTGCTTTGATGAGACAAAGATCCCATATTTTCAAGAAAGGAAAAAGAGTATTCAGGGCCTCTCCTTCACTAAGTTTTGATGGATGGTCCAACAGCTCAATCTGGATCATGCCATGTTTCAATTTTTGCAATAGATTAGAGAAAGAAGTCTGTCCATACTGTTTAAACTTGGCAGACAAGTAGATAGGTAGAGAAAGTAAGGTTCCCAACCGTTTAATCTGGGGCCTTGGAAGTAATAAGGGCAGCACTAGATAGGCAATAAAAAGAAAAGCCAATGAAAAGAAAAGGCACAAAAGGGTTTGCAAGTTCAAATGCACCCTACATGAAGAAATAAAAAATGCTAGGAAAGTAGATGGGTAGGTAGATGAGGGTGAAAAATGGCTTTCCTTTCAAAGGAATCCTCTTGATATGATACAAGATGACATCTATGGACCTGGGAGATCCCCATCTCTATCATAATGCAGCTAAGCAAAGGTACATCACTGACTTCCCCTCCCCCTTTCCCCATTCATCACTAACATTCCCCCCTATCAGTTGTGTACACAAAAGAAAATGACCTCCATGTTGATTCTTATCCCTTATGAGTCACATCCCTTACACCACCTTCTTGTCATGTTGATCTACTTTCTAAGCTAAGAAAGTTTCACCAAAGGCTTAGCAACAATCCCTCCTGTCACTGTCCCCTCATTCATATTAACCCTTAACTTCTATTATTTAACTCCCCTACAATACCCTTTCCCCCTTACTATAGTAACACCAAGGTGTATAAAACCCCAAATTCGCTATAAATATCCCTCCCCCTGGCATATAGCCAATACTTCCATTTATTGGGAGTTAATTTTGACACCTGGTCAAATTAATAACCCAAGGCTAACCCTCGTTCCCCTTCACTCATAGCCTGCATAAAAAACCCTTTGTTTGATCCCATTTCACTCTAAACCTTTGAAAAACTCCAAAAGGTCCATTACTCGTTGAAAACCCATTTTATTGCCTACTTTGGCCCTAATCTACTGGCCCCCTTGTGCCTAATATTACTCCCCGCCCGCATTTCCAAAAAGAAAAAACCCACTCTCGAACCTTATACTAAAGTCGGGCGCTGAAAACCCTCATCTGCCAAAATACATTGGAAACCATCGCAAAACACCCAAGCCCGAAGGGTCCCACTGGCACAGTTCCCGAAAGAAATTAATTTTTTATTTTTCGCCATCGGACCAGTTTCCTCCGTGCAGGTTCGTGTCCCGTCGTCCGTTCGATCGGCAGCTCCGCATCCAACGGCTGGCGGCGATTTCGGAGGGCCCCCGACGTCCGACGGATATCGTCCGAAATCTGTCAGAGGGTGACGTCAGGCCCCCGCCACGCGCCCTCTCCACAGCTTATCGGAGGTACGTCTGACGAAACCACTACGGCGCCATAAGCGGTGC
>Ga0115844_100589_pt1 | contig 10636 bp, 9 predicted proteins | sample InSIn1gowninarea_FD_83858 | JGI IMG/M metagenome (GOLD analysis project Ga0115844, IMG submission 83858) | reverse complement strand
TACCCCAAATGAAGAGATGTTGGGAAATTATTCTCATGGATATGGCGGGCCGGTTGGGAAAGGCTGCGTATCCTTGATTGCATTTATACCACTCCCTTGGTTAGTTAAGGGATGCAAAGGGGAAAATGATTTAATGGTCAAACTATTTTTTCTTTGCTAAGTAGAAGGACTAGGCTCCCCTGAATTGGTCCCTTTGTCTTTGAAAGGAGTGGGATACCCTAATCACTCCATCCATCTTCATTCTCTTGGTTGCGGAAGAAACAATTCCCTTTTTCCTAATTGCAATGCTCGTCACTCCACCCAAGTATATTGTTATCCTCATCATTACTTCTCTGTTTCCAATTTCCCATATAGTTTTTATTGCTTGTAGAGGGACAATTTTGGGCTTGTCAATCTCTATTTGAAAGCTCTCCCCCAGTTCGTGTATGTCCCTTTTGTTCATTCTCTCTTTTGCACTCTCACCTCATATTCCCTTAGTTTCCTTTTCCTCTCTCAGCTGCTATTTCCATCCCGCACTCTAATTGATATGTTTTCACTTTTCCTGCATTCTCTTTAATGTTGAGGGAGAGAGTCTATTTGAGAAGAGGAGGCAGGGGTTGCAGTCCTCTAGACAGCTCACGAGCTCAGGATCAAGCCTAAACCTCAACAAATCGTTTATGTGAGAATGCTTCCCTGCTCATTCAACACCAATTATCAGACATTGAGAAAGAACTGGTCGACGAGAGAGCTAAAATGTTGGACTTAGAAGTTATGGCAGATGTGGAGGATTGGGTCGTCGATGTGGGCACACCAAGAGCCCATCGCAATTAGTACCTTCACAAAGTGGATTTATACTAGAATATCATAAACTTGCCGGGAAAGGTCTTGTTCGACCGTAGTGAGTGCGTGGGTGAACTACTCCTTCACATGCAGGAGGTCCACCTGCTTGACCAAATCATGGAAGATTGACTATAATGATTGGAAATAACACTACCCCAAGATATATCTCTGCACCTCTTTGCCTTTCTACTCGTCCTACTCGTGCTAGCTGATTGCATGGTCTCTTTGTGGCACAACGTCGCCACCGTTAGTAAGCCTAGTATAACCCTCATTTTATAGTTCTTGTGCACGATTAGATTCCTTTTTTACCTGGTTATCATGGCCTTACAACCAATTTGTATCTTTTGTAATGATATAAGCCACCACCACTCAACCGATAGGCTTTTCAACATTATAGTCTCATTCGTGACGATTCTTCTAAACTTGATTTAGGCTCAGGCAAGCTAGAGTTTGTCAAGGATTCACTCCTTGGCATGGAGAGGAGCATTGGGGAAAGAGGGAAGGTTCCAGAGGAGGGGAAGATACCGCAGCTTCCGGAAGACACGAGTTTGTTGTGCCAATAGGTGTGGATCGAGGGGAGGAGGATAAGGTGACATGTGAGGAGGATGTTGGGTGCCCAGTCATATGCAAATCAATGGATGAGAGGTCAATGCTAGGTGAGTTACCTGAAAGAGTAGACCGATGTTTCTATAAATTCCGACCCGATCCACCATTTCCACAGGCGTGTCGACCATCAACCTCCCGATCGACACCACCCGTTCCACGAGTGCACCCACCTTAAATCTCCCTTCTGCTGAGTTGCCGGGGACATCGGGTCATGAGATGCCTCGTGTGATGACATATAAGGAAACAAAATGGAATTCTCTAGTAATCCAATCTCTAATGGGTGTGGATCTGCTCCCAGGCCAAATCTATGTGCCGTGGGAGTCCTCCAGAGAAGCCCAATTCTACCAAGATCCAAGCGACTCTTTTTCCCTGAGTGCCTAAACACTTGGGATCAACGTATCTGAACCTTCCAAAAAAATTCCCAATGTTCGTCAAAACCCTTCAGGCCCATAATTCAATGAGAAGCCCAGGTAGATTTACCCAGATCATTATGTTCCTTGGAGTTTCCCTGAGAGGATTGAAACCAATGCACCATGGGTGGAGAAGGAAACTGCATCCCCGAACCCATGGTATTTGGTGAATTTTATCCAAATGCTATTGATGCAGGAAATGGAAACTATATCATGAGTTCACAAGCCGACTGACAGTAGGAGTGTAGCCAAGAAACGTCTTCCAATCAGCATATACCCATTCTCGCATCTCCTCTTCCGGAAGGTCCGAGAAATACCATCGTACCACCAATGCACATTTTTGCAAACTAATGACTCAATCCAGAAGGATTTCATAACAAAAAATTAGAAGCTTTGTCTGAGGAGAAGTCCTAATCGACCTGATTCAAGGCTTTTCCTTAGCTGCCAAAGGAGGAGTGTGATGCAATCCAGGGTGTGGATGAGATGCATGCTATACAAGTGGACGATCCTCATGATGAGATTGTACTTGGGTGTAAGTCGCGACGGGATGGGCAGAAGTAGCATGGGCGAAATATGACAAATGGACGCCGGGAGGGGTAATGTGGGATGGATCCTTATGTGCCTCATGGGTAGTCAATATGGAGCCATGCAGGTGTGTTGATTAAGTAGCAAGGGTGGCCTATAGAAATGTCTCATGCTCCGATATGTTAGATTTATATAGGTCAGAAAATTCCATTGGCCCAAGGGTAGGTGAGAGAGAAAAGGTGAAAAGACAGGTCCAACTCAAAGTGGCATAAATTATGCCTCGTAGATCGGCCACCAAGATCACATAATTAAAGTCATGCCAATTTGAAAATTTTCGGGTTTAGAAATAGGCAGGTTCATCCGGCAAGTGACGCTAGAAAAATTGTGCCACCCAAGAAACCCAAAGAATTGCAGTCCGAGAATGTGTAGTAGAAACCTCCAGTGCATGAATGTGGGTGACATTGAACCATCATCCACAATAGCAGCAATAAGAAGAACCAAGACATGTCCACCATTTGTTGCAACATCTAATCCCAAAATTTTTACAAGGTTGGGATATGGTGAAAGAGCCAATCGACTACTTCCTCCAAAGTATAGTGTAATCAGTCATTTTTAGACAGGTCATAGGGTCAGGAACTGAGTCGAGCCAAGACACATTAAGAATGTATGTCCAGAGAGTCGGGCCAAGACACATTAAGAATGTATGTCCAGAGAGGCATATGGCTGTCGACGAAAAACTCTCAACTCATTGCAAATGATACAATATAGAATGTATATAGCAAGGAGGAAAATAAAAGCTATATGAAAGATTTCAGATGTGAGGACGAAAAACATGATAGAGGATAATGCTTCAATCCAAATCTAGAAATATTAATGGATGCTAGATATTAAGAGACTGGAGGTATGGCATAGGTTTGGATTGCAAGCAAAATAAACAAAATACAGTGTACCATATGAAGAGAGGAGTGTGACCACTGCTGTATGCTCAGCAGAATCAATCATTCATGTAATGCATTAGCTACAGAAGACTTGAGGTATGGCATAAGATTGTATTGCAAACAAAATGTGCAAAATACAAACCATTCATGTAATGCTTTAGCTACAGAAGACTTGAGGTATGGCATAATATTGGATTGCAAACAAAATGTGCAAAATAAAAACAGTGGGCGTTATGAAGCGAGGAGTGTGATCAGTGCCATTTCTTCAGCAGAATCAATTATCCATGTTGCTGTATGGTCAGTTACATAACTAGCAAAATTGTATTTTATGGCAAACATTGGCAACTGCAGGGCTGTTTTAGGGATTTCTGGAAACAAATCAATCAAGGCAGAATGATTGACTAAAAATATCACAATGCAGCCATAGAGGAGATTCATAAGAGCTTCAAGCACTCCATCCAATTGATCAAAATATAGTGGTTTCCAAGGACATCTCTTGGCTTGTTAAAAGAAAATGTGCAAAATACAAACAGTGCATGTTATGAAGCAAGGAGTGTGATCAGTGCCATTTCTTCAGCAGAATCAATCATTCATGTTTCTGTGTGGTCAGTTACATAAATAGAAAAATTGTATTTAATGGAAAACATTGGCAAAATCTGGGTTGGTTTTAGGGATTTCTGGAAACAAATCAATAAGGGCAGAATGATTGGTTAGATATCACAGTGCAGCCATGGAAGAGATTTGCAAAGAGCTTCAAGCACTCCATCGATATGGTCAAAATATAGTGGTTTCCATGGACAACTCTTGGCTGATTAAAGGCATAATTCAGATTTTATACTTGAGTAAATCATGTTTTAATAGATACTGGAATTTGATATATGAACAGTGTAAAGATAACATTTTTGTTGGGAGAGGCCTATGTTCATGAATGTGATATCAAAGCAGAGTATAAATTCATGATATTTTTGTGGGATGGCCTCGGGGAGCATTTGTCTAACAATGAAGCTATGCAAATTGTGCACAGGTATAGTTTCAATGGAAAAGCCAGGTTGTTAGATTGAGTTTCTCTTGACAAGAGAAAAACTGGGTGGTTAGATCTAGCTGCTCTTGACAATGCAGCCAAAATGCATGATTTTATCAGCTATGATGATCATGGAAAATATGAAACATATACCCAGAAGCAGCCTGTTACTTCTTGTCAGTGTATATATATGCATGTGTACTACTGGTTTGGTTGCTGCTGAAGGTTTAAGTTTGGTGCTTGGATCTCTGATGTTGTTAGCCTCATTCCTGTGTAGGTGCAATGAATTCATGCTACCTGGAACAGATCCCTCGATGGGAAGAAGAGGTTGACTCACGTCCAGAGAAACTGTTGAAGGTACAATGATCCCATACATACTGTTCCATCCAGAAATAGTCGTGGAATAACATTTCATGAAGACTTTACAAATTGTGGATATGAGAAGGTTGCTGCAACATCTACTGATGCAATAGAAGCAAGGGTAAGACGTTTGATTGTTTCATCTGAGACTTTTAGCGGGTAAATGTCCTGTGTGATGAAGAATTTCACTCCATAGACATGATGCTGGAAATGAGGTGTTCTCCATTGCAATTATATATAAACTTGCTTAAATTCAACATATTCCTGTCAAGTTACAATTAAATGCATCATTAATTAACACTATTAATGTTATAATGGAGTTGGGAGTTGCATGTGAAGATATTGAATTATTGCTCTAATGTTTTATTTTATAATAGAGCAGTTGGCTAACAAAAGGATACCAAACTGCTTATCCCTTCTCGTTTTGGTACTGATCTTAAAAGGTGATGAAGGGGAAAGAGGGATAGGTTGGTTCGCAAGGACATTGGAAAATCACAAATTGTACATTCCGCATTCCTGGAGACTGGAATGCAACAATTTCTTTTACAGAACATTTAAAACAATAAATATCCCAATACTATATAATATATACCCATTTCATATCCACCAAAAATTAATAAATATGTTAAAACAAACATAAAAATACCAAGGTATCTTCAGCTATGGAGACAGCGAAATAATTAACCCATGGTGTTACTTGAATAGAAAAATACCTTCATGTAATTCAAATATTATTGAAAATTTGGAATGATCAGAAGCAACTGTAAAAATTTCCAAGACAAAATGTTCGCATTACAATGACAATATGAAAACTAAAAAACAATCACCTGCCAGTTATTTAATACTCAATGCCTTCAAATTCCACAGATTACAGGAGGAATTACCTACTGTTCATAGTTGCAGGGGGAAAGTGTTATTGTCTTCATATAATTAAGAATATTTACCCATGTCTACATTATTCAAATGCTAGTAGCTGCAAATGCCAATGAGGTAATTAATTCAAAGGCATCACTGTTCCCTCTGTTGAGAAGCATAATATGCTCTAAAATTAAGTTATGATATTTGCTTCTGCATAGGCTCCTCCATAATATTAAACAAATAGGATCTGTATCATCATTAACAAGATTCAGTACAGACAAAAGAAACAATTATCTTGAATAGCTGCGAGAACATCATGTCAAGAAACACATGAAATTGGCATTTTACACTGACATTCCAAGAAAAAGTACAACAGAAAACCACCATTGCGCTTGCCAATACATGCACAGATTTGCAAACAGCTTTCAACAGATCTTCTAATACAAGTCACTAATCAAGAGAAGACGCCACCAAGCTTCCTAGCAAAGTTGTCGCATCATCATCTTCTAGAAAGTCTTCATCTTCTTGCTCATCTTCATTCCTTTCCCACTCTTCATTGCCCTCATTCTCTGCATGTTCCAAATCATACTCTTCATGGTCAACATCTTCATCTTCATTGCCGTGAACAACATCATTCATTACTGCATCTTCCTGGTCATCCACTACAACAGGCTTTGCTCCATTTGAAAACGCTGATGGTTTGTCTTCTACAAGAGTATCCACGTCATTGGATGCCTCAGTGTCATCCACCCCAAGAGTAAAAGTGGGCAATTCAGATTTATAACTGTCACCAGCTGGAAGTTCTCCCTCTTCAACATCTTTTTCAGGTGGTGGCAAGCCATCATTTCCCTTGCTCAAATTGAAACTTTGAATGGCCTGACCCTACTCTTCTGTAGGTATATTTCCTTCATTGTCACCATTTTCTTGAGTCACTTTCCATTTTTTCTTCAGAATATCACTTCATGGCTTTGGAGCCTAGAAGTCTTGTTCCCCACTTGAATCACTAATTACCTTGCCCAATCTCATCTTCCTTCCTTCCCAAGGAATATTTTGTCTGTGTTTGTTTGGACTCTTCATAGAGGGATTCTATGAGGATCCATGCTCTGTTGATTGTGTAGTAGAAGGTTCTTCACTACTCTCACGATTCTTTTCTTGTTTGATTCGTGCAAGAGTCTTAGGCCCAGCAAAATTTATGGCATCCATCCTTGTTTCAATGTTCCTAAAAGTTTGACCTCTAGGTACCCTAGATTCTGATGATATAGAACCATCTGCAGGCATTCTGCCCCTCTCCTTTTCACGATACTTGCTTCTGAAATGATCATTTAAGCCCCATCTGCTTGGTGAGCTTCTGGACCAAGCCCTCTCTAACTTGCCTTCTTGATCAACTTCTATATTGTCAGATGGCTCTCTTTTGAAGCCACTAGCCTCTACTTGAATCCTACCCTGCAATCGCCTACTACTGTGATTCATACCTTTCCTTAACTGGTCCCTGTATATATCTTGTTGTCTACGATCATCATCTTGTTGCCTAGAGCCATGGTGAAATTCACCATGTCGACTATCCACGTGATGTCTCTTTGAGGGGCTATCCACTACTTTAGCCTCACTAGCCCTCCTATGTTTTGAAATCCAGTGGCGGAGATCCTCCATATTGTTCCATTCAGGATCATCTTCACTAGACAAGGACCTCCTTTCTCGCACAATCGGTCTCTCCAGAACCCTGTCATCAAAATCATTACACTGCTTTCGGCCACCACGCTCATATCCCCTGTTTTTATATGGTTCATAAGCTCCATGGTCATACTGAAATTCAGCATCATAGTAGCCAGTTCGCACAAGCTCTCGTTTGTTGTGCGTATTTATTTATCGACCATTGATTGCATCTCTTCTAGATTCCATATCATGTTTATAGTAATCAACATCCTCTCGGTAGCTTAGCTGGTCAGGTCCATCATCCACAAGTACATCAAATCCTGGCGATGATCCACCCAGCAAATCCTCTGATTCTAATCCATTTTGTAGTCTCTCTTCTAAAGGATGAGACGGGCGTATCCGAGGCCTATTTCTTGAAGCATCATGTATCCTTTGTCTTGTAGGTTCAATCTCTCACAAAAATTGTTTGACTTCATGTGGACTTCCCTTTATATAGGTAGGCTGAGATCTTGATTGAGAGACATGTCTAGCTTCTGGTTGCAACTGGGCTTCCTTGACATTATTTGACTGCAGTGTTAAAGGATTGCTCAAATGCCCTGCTTGGAAGTTATTGGACTGCAATGCAACAGGGTTACTTGACTGTGACACCTTGAAGTTATTTGCCTTTGCTAGCACAGGGTTTCTTGACTGCACTGCCTGAAAGTTGTTTGACTTTAATGTCACGGGGTTGCTTGACTGCACTGCATTAGGATCAATTGATTGCACTACCTTGGGAAAGCTTAAATCAGATGGTTGTTTTCCATCTTTGTTGCTTTCAGTTTCATTGACTGTTTGTTTCCCACTTGCCTGAGGCTCTGTAACTGCTAGACTTGGTTTTGTTGTCTTTTGAGAAGTTAGATTAGCTCCTGAAAATGGACCATGCACAAAAGGGCACTTATCACCCTTTACACAATATCCCTGCTGGAAAAAATAGCAGGGAACTTTCAGTTTGTTTGCAGTGCTAGATGCCAGTAACGATGCTGAGGACGATGGTGGCACTATTGCTGGTATTGGTGCTCCTGACAAGCCATCTAGTGGCTGAAACGGAAACACAGATACACAAGTTAGTGTCATAAATAGATTAAAAAAAATTATACAAAGAAATATTTACAGTCTTGAAAATCACCAAAAGACAGACATACAACAAGAAACAATCAAAATAGGTCGCAACCTACAAGCCTATCAAAAACACACACTACAATTAGGTGTATTTATTAGAGATAATGGATGAGAAATTAAAACACCCGTAATTGAGTGCACTACTTGGATCTATATACAAACACTGATGCAGAAATGAATGTATAAAGTCGTCAACACAAATAATAATAATAAAGTATGAGAAAAATATTCTTGACAAACCTGTATGAATATCAAGAAAATTCCTACGGAAAATGTGAAAAGAACCCACAACCACATAAAATACAACATGACAAATACAAGAAAACTAATGCCCATCAAAAAATGCAAACAATAAAGAATACAATCCAAAAAGAAAGCCCTGTGGGACTTTTAAGTTAACAAATTTGTAACTAGAAAAACAAACCAGATGAGGTGATAATATTGCACAACAAAGGGACATCTACCATATTAACAGATAGGCTGAAGGGATCCCTGATGAGTTGAAGAATAATTGGAAGGGCCAAGAAGGCACAATGAACAATCATGCTAGAAAGGATCGGAATAAAGATCATTTAAGGGATTGTTAGAGATTTCATCAAACTGTTTTATTGCTAATGGACTATATTACAATGGAAACTTTAGGATCAACGTTTTCTAGAAAATCTATCATTAATGCAATTTAATTAAAAAGTTCTTAATAATAAGAGAAACTCACAGGATGTCTAAAAGCGCAGGTAGGATTTAGACAATTGCCCCCAAGCCAGTACCAGCAATCTCTGGGATTGACTTGGCACTTTCACTGTGCCGATATTCACAATCATTACCCTGCAGAAAGACAAAAGCTCTTAGTACATTTCAAGATTTTTATGAGCAAATGTAACACTAAGTTACTAACAAAGCTACCTCAATTAAAAACTTAGAACATAGATACCAAGCAATGAAAGTCTGTATAAGCATGGTATAGTTACAATCACTAGGATTTTATAGCACACAAACAAATCACTTATAAATAACCAATAGTTTCAAGCATTCATTTACTCAGCATTTAAGGAGTCATAGGAAAATTCAAAGCCTTCATGCAGGTCCCACACAGGTCACATTTGGAATTGGATTTGCGGCAGAGTGCTTTGAAGCTGGTTGATAAAAGTGCTGGCCCATCTTGGCTGTCCTCACGCTGTCCTTGTGTCTCCTTGGAATTGGATTTGTGGCAGAGTTCTTTGAAGTTTCTTGTTGATAAATAAAAGCGCTGACCCATCTTGGTTGTCCTCACACTCTCCTTTTGTCTCCCAACCCAATGGCCTCTTTGTCTTTAGAGTTATTGTTCGGGGATGTTTCCTCTGGAGGTATGCGAGTTAGGGCTGTAGCACGCAACTCTTCTTTGGCGGCAGGGAAAAATCCAGAATCTGTTCCCCCATGAACCAGCTAGATGACGACATGCCAACTCTCCAGAAGCTATGGATATGTGAGGGGTTTGAACACTGATTTCTTTTCGAAGAGTGGAAAAACCTATCATAACGTAGTTGTCATAAGTCAGTTGTTAAACCAGCAGTGACCACAGTTACCTCTGGTTACTATCAAAGTGACGATAGCTATCTCTGGCTACTATCTACTAATGCAAGGTGACTCGTCACCGTTATTAAAAAAAACCATGACACCTAGAATAACCCACTCGTAGTCCATAAGGTGGCAAGCATTCACTCCTCCCAGATGCCTATGAGTCTTGGGCCATTAACCTGTTTCTTTAGGTCCAAAAACACAAACTCCTAGGCCATTAACCTATTTCTTTAGGTCCAAAAACACAAGCTCTTAACCAAGAAGCAGTTTTAGTGGCTGAGGGGGCCAACACTGATGTCCCTTCAGTACAATGTTTTTTATTTTCTTCGAATATTTTATCCACATTGTGGTGTAATTTTTTTGTCGCCACGGGCAGTATACCTGCTTGATATGTAGAATCGACCAGAGCAGAATAGCTTGAAACTGGCTATGACTATTTTATGTAAAGGCCACGTTTCGTGTTTGTATTACACCACTGACCAGTTCAACTACAACCCTCTCCTAACGCAAAACATAACCATTACTGCTCAAAAAATATGTTACAAATACAACACAGGTATATACAATTGTTTTCTCTAAAATGCAAAATTGATCGCAACTTAAACATTTGCTCTTTTGAAAGCCATTTTCAAGACTGTAAATATTTCTTTGTATAATTTTTTTTAATCTATTTATGACACTAACTTGTGTATCTGTGTTTCCGTTTCATCCACTAGATGGATTGTCAGGAGCAA
>Ga0115844_100587_pt1 | contig 10644 bp, 10 predicted proteins | sample InSIn1gowninarea_FD_83858 | JGI IMG/M metagenome (GOLD analysis project Ga0115844, IMG submission 83858) | reverse complement strand
TGGTGCCTCAAAATGTTTTGGGAATGGAGGAATTTATAGACTTTTATCAAATGGATAAGGAAGTAAGTCCCTTTCTATATATAGAGCATGTTTCTTCTAGGCTCCCAATGCCTCAACTTGTTTGGAAAGTTGTTTGAATTATTGTAATAACTCTTCATTAGGGTTTTACCTGATAGTCTTCTCTTCAAGTCTTTTGTGTTTATGAGTAGATCATTTGCTATGGTGAGAACTATGTCTACTTAGTTATAACATTTCTATTTATGAAGAGTTAGGTGATGTGTTGCTAGGTGGTGGAGGTATGTTAGTACCTCAAAGACAAAAGGGTCCTTGTTGTGGTACACATTGGGGTACTTGTTGTGCTATTGATTGTGATTGTTGTACCATAGGTTTTTGTTGCATCACTTTTTGTGGTTTTTGTTGTGCCATTTGTTGGGGTTGCTGTTGAGATGACTTTGTTGGTTATATGTGAGACCATCTATATGATTTTTGTTGTAGAGGTCCCAACTATTGTTTTAGTTGCTCTTGTTGTTTAGAAACATGAATTATTTTTGTTGGAATTGTTTTTGATAGATTGTGTGAAATTTGAGTGGATGTATATTGGATTGCATGTTAGGGACATTGGATCCTTGAACCACCTGAGGTTTTCTTTGTGGTTAATGTTTCTATTGATATGTTGAATGTGTGTTAAGTATATTTTGACTTGGTTGTGTATTGGAAATATTAAGTCCTTGTACTAATGTAGGTTATTATTGTCTTAGAAGTTGGTTATGCCCTTGAGAATTGAACATCATGTTTGGGTTATTATTTTAATACCTTTGTGTGTTAGATGTTTCTCCTTGGGGTATCATATTACTTTAGCAATGAGATGTGTTCCTTTGAGGAATGGGTGAAATGTGAATAAGACTCTTCCTTTGTATGTCAATAGGGGTTTTGAAATTAATGTTTCACATGGTATACTCATAGGAGGCTCCATAACATTTGATGTCATAACATTTGGTAGCATGTTTGGCATCCCTAGAGTATAAGTCCCTTTAGGCACATCCTGTTGTTGTATTATGTGATTGAAATCAATTCTTAACATCCTTTTAGGATATTTCAGAAGATTCTTGGTTCCATTTATTGATGGAGGTTCATCAAACAAGGGATTGATGTTGATGTGTTCAAATGTACTTTGGAGAATTTCAATGGTTGATTCTTGATGGGATCTTATAGGTGTCATCATTGTGTTTGAAAACTCCAAAGATTGTTTTCCCTTATCTAAGTCCAAATTAATCATGGGTTGTATATTTTAAAGTTTTGGGTTGTTTTGATGTTTGGAATTAGGTCCCTCCAAGTGTAGATTAAATTTGACAATTTCTTGGGCTACCAAAAGTTTGAAGTTTTTGTAGAAAGTCTTGTCATACAAGCTCTAGCCATTTCTTTGTCATTGATGCCATAATCTATGTCAGAATCATAAATTAGGTGTAAAGTACCTTGTATGTTTATACGATTGAAGATACTTGTGTTAGGTTTATTCATTTTGAATGGGTGAGTTTCTACATCATCAGGAGTCCACAAGTAAGGGTTGTGATGGTTCAATTTAGTCTTTGTCAAATATTTGTTGGGGTTTCTTGTTCTTCATTTTCCTTGGATGAGTTTTTGGTTTCACTTTGGATTGTTATTATACCTTGAAAAACAAGGGTTGATAAAGTGCTTTAGTTCTCTGAGCTGATTATGTCCTTGTGAGTGTTAGCATGATACCTAAGGATGAAGATGCAATGGAGAAAACCCTGGATGGACACTTTGTCTCCCAAGTGTGCACCTAAACTACCATGCTTGAGGTGTCCACAAGTAAGGGTTTTGATGGTTCAATTTAGTCTTTGTCAAATATTTGTTGGGGTTTCTTGTTCTTCATTTTTGGTTTCACTTTGGGTTGTTATTATACCTTAAAAAGAAAGGGTTGATAAAGTGCTTTAGTTCTTTCAGCTAATTATATCCTTGTAAGTGTTAGCATGATACCTAAGGATGCAGATGCAATGGAGAAAACCCTGGATGGACACTTTTTCTCCTCTCAAATGTGCACCTAAACTACCAACTATGCTTAGATAGTCCCAAGTGTTCCCTTGGCACACTTTGGGACCTAAAGGTAAGCACTTTGTAAGTAGAAGGTATTCAATTGGTAAAAAGAGATGTTAGGGTGACCAATATGTTGAATGTGAATGATTTGAGTGTTTTTGGGTTTTTTCTAGGGTTTAGGGGTGCAATAAAAGCTATGGAGATGTAGATTATGGTTTTGAAACCTAAAATGAAATCCCTAATTAGCAAGTGTAGTCGAAAACTACCAACTACACACTGAAACTACCAACTGCACACATGTAGTGTGCAATTGGTAAAATAGGGATACAGTCGGTAAAATAAGGTAAAACTTGGAAATCTAGAACAAGATATGAGTATTTTTTTTTTTTAAAGTATTTAGGGATGATATTTAACCTATGGAAGTGCAAAATAACCTAGAGTTTTTATATGCAAGGTGTAAATGTCATAAGGAGATTATGAAAATTCAAATGTAAATGATGTTTTGGATTTTGACTAAAGGTTATGAAAATGATTCTATGGTATGCATAATGAAGATTAGGGTTGAATTCAAGACTTGGGAATGATGTTAGAGGTTGATTTATGGAAGTTGGGTTATGCAAAGGATGGTATGCTAAGGTTGATAATGACATTTAGGACATGCAAAATGGGATTATGAGATCAAAAAGACAAATTGATTGATGTATAAGTTGATAGGGTTTAATATGGGAAATGATGCTAGGATTTTGAACAATGCCAGATGAAAGGGACATCCTACTAGGGTAAGTGAAAATGATGCTTAGGGAGACTAGAAATATTATAATTTTATGACAAGAGTATATGCAAGGTTTTGAACTTAGGATCAAATCTTTGGAAAGTTTTTTGTTTAAGAGTTTAACCTTATGAAAATGGACTTTGGATCTTGACCAAAAAGAGATAAAATATGAAAAGATAAAGTTGATAAAAATGACAAGGTCAAATACATCAAGATATATATAGAGTTTGACCAAAGAAAAATGATAAAAATGGCAAAAGGACTAGTCAAGATCCATCATCCATCAACACTAGGAGATACTCCAAGACTCATACTTTGTTTGGATTTTTGACTAAGTTCAAAGGTTTTGGGTTTTAAATGATGTTTAAGGTGATCTAAATGATGGTTATTTTGATTAGATATGTGATATACAAAGGTCTTAAGATTTAAAATGGATTTTTGGGTACAAAATGAATTTTTGGGTCATATGTAGAATTAGGACCTACAAAGACTTCCAAGTGCACTATAGTAGTACCAAGTGAACTCCAAAAGCACCAAATTCATCTATGGTTTACATGGGACCAATTTGAGTGTAGTTGCTAGTTCCATGGCATAGTTGGGAGATTGCGTTCAATGTGTGTTGATTATGGGCTAGGTGATTGTCAAATGGATATGCCAAAGAGATAGGTTGTTGGGGATGATGTAACATAAGATTGAATATGTATAATGAGGGTTATGACCTAACTAATGAAGCCTAAAGTGAATATAATGATAATTAGGACATGTAGAATGCAAATCAAGACATGCTAAGAAAGGAAGGCCTACCCAAGTACCTAATGAAACTCCTAAGGTCCCAAAATACTATCTAGAAGTCTAAACTAGTTCTTAGACTACCAAGTGCACTTAGATACATCCAAATATACCCATGGTGCACTTGGGGATAGTTAGTATGTATTTGGTAGTTTCAAAGCATAGTTGGTAAGCTGGGCTGAAACTAGAGTGATTTTGGGTTCTTTGGTTTCTAGATTAATGTTCTAGAGAGCCAAATTGTAGAGAAAAATGTTAAGACTAGAATGAAGGCATGGAATGATGGTTACGACACATAGAATAAGGGTTAATGTATGAAAAATGAAGGTTGGTAATCCAAAATACAAGATACAAGATGCAAAATTTGGGGTTGAAATACAAAGACTAAGGGATGCAAAGTAAACCCTAATGAATGCAATGTAAAATATGAGGGATGAATAATGAGGACTAAAAAGATGAAATATGAGACCTAGATAATGTATATATGAGGCTCAAAGGATGATAAATGCAAGTGGATGTTATACAAAGTTGAAATCTAGGTCATGACAAACACTTCTACGGTTACAATTTGCCATGTTTTCCAAGTTTCAAGTGTTTTTGACAAATTTTTCAATGTTTTGACAAGAGGTGTAATATTTTGACAATGTGTAATATTTTGACAAGGTTTGAATAGTATCCAAGGTGTAAATTTTCAAGTTTCATTTTATCTTTGATTAATTTTTTACACACACAAGACATAATAAGACAAGAATAGCTTTTCTTAAAGTGAAAAGATACACCACAACCTAAGCTTTAAGACTATATCCATTGAATTTGCACTCAAACCAAAGTTTAGTCACACTTATTGGTCTACCTCACAATAGGTATATAATAATCATGCTCTAGGCCATGCTTAGGAATAATGTATTCAATCTAAGGACTATTTTTTCCCACTATGAGGTGCATTTAATCTTGTCACCTCAGGGACATATACTTGAAATGGTTGGCATAGTATGTGCACTAGGTTTCTTAATGAGTCATTATGCTTATGTTGCAAGAAAGTAAAATGCAAGGAAAAGAATCTACACTATCACTGCAAGAAACTAACATGCTTAACTCTTTACAAATACTAGAAATGCAATGAAATTCTAACATATATTCCAACTCAGTTCATCTACTATAATTTTTCTCATAGATGCTACATGAACATTCACAAAGTATGATGCTATAGGAAGGAACTTACAACTTCTACTTGTAATACTAGAAGTGCTCGAAAATAAATCAACACTACTCTAATCTAATCCAACTCCCAAGTGGGCCCCCTTAGTTGGAATCTACTAATCTACTAACACAAGATAGAAGCCAAAAACTATTTCATTACATTTTAGAAATTCATTGCATGGGAACAATACATAGAACTATAAAAAACAACTCACTATAAAAGTTAACAGTTTGTTTTCATAAACTTTCTTCTTCTAACTAAACTAACACACTTGGTCCAATCCCTATATATAGAAGATCAACACTTATTTTGAAATAGAAAAGTAAACAACCTAGCTATAAATTTACAAGAGAGAAAGAAGGAAAATAATAGCTCAAGGTGGGAAGAAAAGATAATGGCTCAAGGCAAGAAAAATAAAGTCTAAACAACTGCTTGACATAATAATAAATGTAGAGAATGTAGTAAGTCTTCATAACTCCTCCATACTCATAGCCATGTCCTTTGGTACCATTATGATTTTTCTCCACTATGGCTAAACCTCAATGTTCTTTTCTCCTTGAATGCTATTGGTTGTCTTCAATGTTCATCTTTGAATTCTTACAATCATCTTCAACTTCATTGCTAACAGGTTAGTTATAATGTAGAGATATTTGCAAATAAGCATTATCAAATCAAATTCAAATACAAGAACACACATTATGATAATTATATGAGATAATGCATCATATATATATATATATATATATATATATATATATATATATATATATATATATATATATATATTGGCAAAAGATGACATACTATCTACCCATAGGTTAATCATTGGTTTAGGTAAACATAAGTTCATAAATGTCTTGATGAAATTGAAACAAAGTATTAACAAAGTGTTTAAAACTATCATGAAATAGAGGCAATAATTAGCCTCATCATCTACCTCCTGGTAAACTGATGCTTTTCCTCAAGTATTGCATTTCCTAGTCAATGACCTGAATTCCTCCACTTTTTTCCTTCCTTTCCTACTACTGTTGAAGGTATAATAGAATCTGTGTGTTCTTTCCCAAACCTCCCTTCTATTTTCCTCTTGTAGTTTGTCAAGTCTATCAACATTAATATCATACAAGGGCCACATGAGCATTGGAGGTTGCATAGTGAGTGGGCACCATAGTTCTGGTCTAGCCTATTTCCCTAAATCTAGATACTTTGGAGCTTGGTGAAGGGTAGACTCCAAGTTGATTGGACTATGTGGCTCTAACCTTTTTAAGTGACTCAGGTGATCTAGCCCATCTACTTCTAGCACCAACCATAGCTCTCTAGAAGGAAAATCATAAGCCTTAGTTTTGGTAGTGATGATTCTATCCCTTACTCCCATGTTCTTATCCCCATAAGTTAATCTAAACTACTCCCTAAGAACTTCTTCTATTTTCTTGCTCTTAGCTCTTAATGGTAGGGGCTCTGTTCTTTCCTCATCTTTGTAAATATTTAGTTGCCTATTATAGTTTGCTTCATTAGACATCTAGGACATCAAAGCCCTCAAATGTATATCCCCTATATAGAGTAAAGAATTCCATTGGGTTTCTAAAGGGATAATAAAATTATGCACATATAATTCATAGAGTAAATTCTACTACTAGGATGGTAGAGTCTAGTATAAACCATAGAATTCTTGGGCTGATTTGAATTTTTCTTTTATATCCTTAAGGGTTAGCATAAGTTGGAACAAAAGAAATTTTTCTTTTAAATAGAGAGAATAAATTTGTGGTGGCGGTCTATAGGCAAGTGCTTGATTAGCCAATTTGAGGGCATGATCCATCCTTTGTTTTTTATTTTCTAATTTCTCTTTCCAATCTATAATTTCTGCACTTAGAGACACTATGTCTTTCTTCATTCTTTTCCTCTCTTCTTCCCATAGGGTTGGAGCAAACATATGTTGTCCAAACAATTGGAAAAAGGAGTTTCTACAAGGTAATGGAACTGTTGTCTTCTTCATGGTTTCTTTTCCTCTTCCTTTGTTCCCTCCATAAATGTTCTACAAAATCAATAAGCCATGTTTTTTTATAGGGAACTAGGGTAGTGTTTGGATAAACTCACTTAGGAACTGCTTTATCTCTACAACTTGAAGTACTTGGTTGGCTTGCTAGGGTATCATTTGAATTTTCATTGACTTACACCCTACATTCCTCATTAGGGTTTTTAGGAATGTTTGTAGTTTCAGGATGAGGAGAAGAGTGACTAGGAACAATTTGTATGGGGGATTCTTTAGTAGATAGCTTGGATTAGGGGGATTCTTTAGAAATTTGTCCTCTCATTCTAAAACTTCTTCTTACAAGGGTTTCTTCTGGAATCATAGCCTTCTACCTACCTCTTCCTTTTGGTTTCTCTACTATAGGAGTAACTGTTGTAGGACCCTTCTTAGTTCTATTTTGCCTCATGACTATAGGGTTTGGCTCTTCTTTTACCAAAACATATATTTCTTCTTGCAATTTTTATTTTCTCTTTTCTCAGCTAGAGGTAGGTTTCTAAGTTTCTTGAACAAGTAAAGGCAGTCTCTTGCACATTTTTGACTTCATCCTCTTGAGTGATTTTCTTAGTAGGTTTATTAGTAGGAACTACATTCTCCTCAATAAGCTATTCATTAAGTGTAGCCTGGGGTTGTAAGATTTTAGCTTGGACAAATTTTGTCCATGACATGGAAGAAACATCCCTAAGTGATCTTTCTATGAGTAATTTAATTAGGGCATGATGGGTGACCGAATTGTCCTTTCCCTTTTGGATTTCTTTAGCACTAATACACAACATATTGTACAAGAAATTGAAAATATTTATTGGATGATTATACCTTATACAACTCAGCAATTTAAAATGATGTGCATGTAAATATTAAATTCTTCCTTCACATGTGAGGTACCTAATAATGTGCATGGCTAGCTCATTGTATGGCAATAGAAGAGACATTCTTTTGCAACCTTGCTTAGTAATATCCATCTGAGAATCAGTTGCTATGATAAACTGAGCTCTAGCTAATCTTGCATCATGTGTATTAGGATAATGTTCTCCTATTACTAGTAACCCAGTTACTTTTACTATTTTCTCTTTTATAGCAACCACCATTAAACCCCATACAAAAGCTTCTCCTTCATCAAACATCCTTGTGAATTATGTAGCTACTTCTTCATCAAATGCAATCAAACTTAAGAAATACCCTAACCAACCACATGCATTAAATCTCCTTACTACCTCTACATCTGAGAGAAAAATGTTATGCTCCACTGGTTCTCATTGTTGCAATTGTCCACCCATTTTTGCTTAACACTTTCACTATCTGCACTGCTTGCACTATTTCTCCCTTATGAATTTAGGCTTCTTTTTTTTGTTTTACAAAGCCATTTTCACATTTCATTTTACAAGTAATTATGCTTGCACTATTTCTCCCTTATGAATTTAGGCTCCTTTTTTTGTTTTACAAAGCCATTTTCACATTTCATTTTACAAGTAATTAATGTCATAATGATTTTTTATGAGCAATAATATGAATTTAATGAGAGTAAATCATGGATGTGTGTGAAAATCATCCAAAAATGGGATTCAAATCACTTAAAATTTAAATATAGGTCACATCATAGCCTAACAATAAAATCATTCAAAAATAAGGGGTGCAACACCTAGACACTTGTGTACTTATGATAATTGAATTCCATCAATAAAGAAAATATGAAGATTTGGAAAAATATTTATGAATAAATAAGAATTTCATTGGGTTTTATTAACTATCCCTACCCCCTACAAAATATGGACAAGTGTCCACACTTGTCAGACTTAGTACCAGGTATGGAACTAGCATAATGCCACCATAATATAAAGAATGCAATATTAGATATAATCAATGCAATCTATGTACTATAAATGAATAATAATTTGAAAATCTTATCCCTATTAATTGATCATTACACATACCAAAAGGTGGGAAAATTTACATTAGCAGTAACAACATCCATCAGCAAACTTGCGGTGTTTATTGAAAGCATTTGAAAATGATGATGTGGAATGTGGGTGGGTGGAAGGTAAAAGAATGAGATGAGGTGGATAAAGAAGAAATAAGAAAATGAATGGAGAAGTTTGGACTTTATGTGGGCATAAAGTTTTTATTATGAGCATGCACAAAGAAATTAGTTTTGAAGAGTGACAAACATAAGGTTAACACCTTCGACTATAGGAAGAGTTACCTGGTGTATATTTGAATTTAACCACTAAAATTGCTACAGGAAGTCCTCTTTTGTTTCGAGTCATTTATATAACTTGAGTCTGTAACTATTGAATAATAATTTAAAAGGCACTAGATAATTTGTAGTTAATTGGATAGCTCCATTTTTAAAGACATGATTAATTTCATATGGACCCAACCATCTTGTTTGCAGCTTACCTAGCATATCTTTAAATCTAGAATCATATAGTAGTGCTCAGTCACCAACATGAAATTTTTTATTGATAATGTGGGAGTCATGCCATTTTTTTCTTTGTTTTTGTATAATTTTAGTAAGTTCCAAAGAAGCTTTGCACATTTCATCTAAAGAGTTAAGATGTAGAAGATGTCATCTTTGTGCTATAAGAAGTTCAATATCGAACTCTAGTGAAGTTCTTAAAGTTTTATGTTCAAATTCAATGGGGAGCATTACTACTTTCCTATATAGGAGCTCAAATGGTGTGAATCTTGTAGTAGTCTTCCATGTTTTTCTATAGGCTCAAACAACTTCTTGTAATCCGTTGGTCCAATCCCTTTGTGGTAAATTAACTATTTTTGTTAGGATGTTCTCTAGCTCATGATTTGTGACCTCTACTTGCCCATTAGCTTGAGGATGATAAGGATTGGCTTTTCAGTGCCTAATGTTATCTTATTTCATTAGCTCTAAAATTAGATTAGAGGTAAATTGTGCACCTTGGTCAATGACTAGCTCTTTGGGTACACCATAGTGAGTAAAAATTTCTTCATACAAAAATTCTCCAACTTTTTCATCACGAGCATGCTTCATGGCTTTGACTTCAACCCACTTTGTTAGGTAATCAGTTCACACAAGGATATAGGATTTCCCATTGGATGGAAGATCAATTGGACCAATGAAGTCCATGCCCCATTTGTCAAATGGTGTTAATACCATCTATGGGTTAAGAGGCATTTCACCTGTTCTTGTTGGTTGGCCCATCTTTTGACACTTATCACACCTTCATGTATAGTTGGCTGCATCTTTGTGTAGTGTAGGCCAATAATAGGCATTTGTCAAGATTTTTAAGGTTGTTCTTTCTGCTGCAAAGTGTCCTCCACATGGTTCTTATGACATGCATGTAGAATGTCATATGTCTCATCCTCTCTCACACATCTTCTCATAACTTGATTAGGTCTAGTGTAAAACAAGAGATTATCTATCCAAGAGAAATGGAAACTTTTCTCTACAAGAAACTTCTTTTCCTTGTAAGAAAAATGTTCTAGTATTTTATTACCTACAATGTAGTTAGCAATGTCTGCATACCATGGAGTTTGAACAAAAATATGAAATAAATGCTCATCTAGAAATGCATCATCTACTAGAGTAGTTTCATTATCATCATGATGGATTCTTGATAAATAATCAGCTACAACATTGGCTCTTCCAGGCTTATCAACGATAATTATATCAAATTCTTGCAACAACAGTAGCCATTTTGCTAACCTACATGGTATAGTAGGTACTTCAAGTTGTAGAGATAAAGCAGTTCCTAAGTGAGTTTATCCAAACACTACCCTAGTTCCCTATAAAAAAACATGGCTTATTGATTTTGTAGAACATTTATGGAGGGA
>Ga0115844_100584_pt1 | contig 10671 bp, 13 predicted proteins | sample InSIn1gowninarea_FD_83858 | JGI IMG/M metagenome (GOLD analysis project Ga0115844, IMG submission 83858) | reverse complement strand
TTCATGTCTTCAACAATATTATACTTCATTTCATCAGAAATGATAAATGTTTTAGTTTGATTTCAGCTTATTTTTTATTTGAATGAGGATGGTCATTTTAAACCTCCTCCTACATTTTTGTACTAACTATTTTTTGTTTTCATTAGAGTAGTATTTAAACCCCTCTCATGCATTTAGAGGGAGGTCTAGAAATTTGTCAAAACCAATTCTTCAGAACATGCACTTTTGTCCCCTCTGAGGAGGTTTTGATAAATGAATGGAACAAGATTTTTTTATATCTGAGTTTAATGTCTACTATTGAAATGCACTTCTATACTCTCATTAGATGTTGAATTATTTGAAGATAAATCTATATTGTCGAAACTCATGAGCATAACCTATTATGAACGGTACTTTTATGTCTTAATACTTTTTGCTAATAGGCCAAGTGATATATTATTTTCAGTAGTTTATATATGGCAACCTGAATGTTCAGTTATCATTTTTGCACTTTTGTATGGTGATAACTATTCTTTTATGTCAAGTCTATGAATGACTTATTATGCGATGTGTTTATCATAATTGTTTCAACTAATTTCTTATACGAAACAATCATCTCTAACATATTATTTTATCGTAGTAATTGAATGATTTTTATTACCAATTGCCGTTGGAAATTATTCTAGATCGCATAAACAAAGCATCACTCCCGGGATAGTTTAAATTAGATGTTTTCCTTCATTATAATAAAATTACACATGTTAGATTAGATTTAGAATAAAGCATTCTCCCCATAAAACCTTTCAAAATAGAAAAACATCATCCCCTTAGTGTACCATCATAAAAAAATTGGGAAACTAGTCCCATCATCCCCAGTTGGAGCCACTATTCCAAACGGAAAAGGAGCTACTTTCAAGGTCCAGACCAGGTGGTTATCCCCCTTGTTGTAGACCAGATTTTCGGGGCTTCAACAATATTTGGTGCTAGAAGAAGGTCCTGAACTATGAATGGCGAGCAAACCTAAATCCAAAATCCATTCTGAGAGTAAATCACCCTCAACATCTCCCCTGACTTCTCCATCACATTCTGAATCTCCAAATTCTAAGCGAGAAGTTGAGAAAACAACAACCACTGTTGAAGACCTGAACATCTCAGATAAATCCACTCTTGAGCATCCTGAAGTTTAGTCTTTAATTCATAAACTTCAAGGATTTTCCATATCACTGCAAAAATCTAAGTTATCTCAAGGCAGTGTGACTTCATAATACATTCCTTCCCACCCTCTTACCAAATTACAGAGTGAAAATCTTGGTATCGAACCAACAACATTCCCTCTATTGAAAAGAAAAAGAGCAAGGAAGACACCAGAAGGGTCTGATAGTGAGACTCTTTCATCATCACCATCCATCTCATCTAATCCATTGCAAAGTCAACCATCCATTCCCTCACTCCATATTGTCCTTCAACAGGGTACTGGGACTTCAGTATCATCTTCCCAACCATTTACTTCATTTGCTCTTTCCTCTGTTAGTATCTCAACAATGGCAGGAAATCCTCCACCAAGGCCATGGGCAAAGGGCGGTCGCAATGCCTACGCCCTTGAGTCAATTGCCAGCTCATCTTGAAAAGTGGCTACCAAAGTTTAACCCAGATGCAGGCATACTAGTAGAAGAACACATAAAAAACTTTAAGTTGTCCATAAACTTAAATGGAGTTACTAAAGAAGACGTTGTTGTTAGGCTTTTCCTGTATACCTTATAAGGAGCGGCTGGGTCCTGGTATTTTTCATTACCTTCAGGATCCATTACTAGTTGGAATATTTTCCAAAAGAAATTCTTGACAAAGTTTGATGATGATAGGTCAACATCGACATTGATCAATGACCTCTCGAATCTTAAAACTGAATCAAGAGAACCTCTAAAATATTTCAACTCGTCATTTAATAAACTCTTGAATAAGATCCCTACCGCATCCAAGCCTAGCGAAGAAGTTGAAAGTGAATGGTACATATCTGCCTTACCTTCAAACATAGAAATATTTGTAGATAGAGCCGCTAATCCAACATTGACCAAAAATATGAAAGAATCAATAGCGGTGGAAAAACGTAACTTAACTTTAGAAAAGAAAAAAATTGTTGATGAAAGAAAAATCTAAAAAAGTTGCTTTTAAGGATGACCCTAACAAAAAACAATCAAAGGACCCATTTGACTTGGAAGGGTTACAGAAAGTTTTAAAAAGCATGTCTATCGAAATGGTTGATATTAAAAAACAAGTGGTAGAGACCTCTTCTAAGAAGCCTTATAAGCCTCTCATAAGGAATCCTTCAATCGATCCAAAGCCTTCCAATGCTATAACAAATGTAGAATCGGAGGGAGAAGAAGATGAAGCTTCAAATGAGGAACCTACTGATGATGATGAAGTTGTTGAACTACAAGGAATGTGGGACTTCATTCTTCCAGATGAAGAAGATCAAGATGCATTACCAGTCACTACTAGAAGCAAAAATCAACTTGATCCTCTACAATCCAGTTCTAAATAGAAAAACTAAAGCTCAACTTCTAAAGATAAAGTCACAAGTAAGAAATCATCACCTAAAGCGACTTAGACTAACCAAGAGAAATCTAATTCAACAACTCCATCTAAAACATTTATCATTTCTGATGAAATGAAGTATAATATTGTTGAAGACATGAAGAAGACTAGGGCCAATATTACTTTTCATGAGCTGAGTAAATTGAAGCATCAATAGAAACTACTTTTGAAAGAGTTTCATGCAGTACCTTTTGCACCTCTTCCTGCCACTGTAATCTCACAAGCTACTCATGAAATGGGGAGACCTCCAGTTGGTATGTCAAATAAAGTTGATCCAAACGACACTGCTTTAATTGGAGGTAGGTCAAAATCCCATACCCCTCCATTCCTCCTTACCTTTGAAGTTTTCAATAAAAATTTGCATAATTGTTTGGTTGACTCTCTAACATTTTTCCTAAGATAGTTTGTACAAAGTTAAACATCCAACCTCAAAAGCATGCAGTACACATAGTGCAGTTGGACCGGTCTCAAGTTGAAGTCATTGGCGAACTAAATCAAGTGACCATAAGGCTTTCATCGAATCCAAAGGTATGTCAAGTTATTGATATTCTTGTTGCAGATATTCCTGAGTTTTATGGATTAATTTTAAGCAGGGATTGGTCAAAAAAGCTTCACGGTTACTTCACAACCAACTGGTCACACATGTGGCTCCCTTACAATGGTAAACCGAATCAGATAAAGGTTGAGCGGGAAAGACACCAAAAGTACATAGTAACAGAGTTAGAAGGAGAAAATGAACCTATAGCATACAACAAAAATATAATTGGAAATTATTCTGTTGACTCATTCTTAGGGAATTTCAATGCTCATACTTCACCTTTCTTAGAAAATTCAGTTTTAGCTTAGGTAGAAATTTTTTCTCAAACAGATACTTCTAAGTGCATTAGTTTTGTAGATAGACTTGTAAATAAATCTTTGTTTTGGAAATTATTTTTCAACGGTTCTAAGTCTAATGATGGAGCAAGAGCAGGTTGTATATTAATTAGTCCAAAATGAGAGAAGACTATTCTAACCTGTAGACTCGAGTTCGATTGCACAAATAATACTACAGAATATGAAGCCCTAGTTCAAGGGTTATATAAGGCAATCAGACTTGACATCAAATATCTACAAGTCTTTAGGGATTCTAAGATTGTTATTAATCAGGTACGAAATACTATACATTGTCTATCAAGTCATTTAAAGCATTATCAATCATTAATACAAGACCTGACTACACACATTATAGCATTTAATATTTCATCCATTCCCAGACTCCAAAATGCTAGTGCTGACCTTCTGGCTAATGTAGCTTCCAAGCTCATTCCCTCAGAAGACTATAGTCCTGACAGATTCTCAATCGAATTGATCTTTAGACCCTCCATCCCTGATAATGTTACCAACTGGAGAGTTTTTAATTATGACCTTGTTATTGTAAGCTTTCTGACTTTAGAAGGTTCTTACAATAATCAGATCATTGATGAGGACCAACATGACAAGCAGTTACAACAAGAAAGCATCAATAATGCTATACCTAAATCTGTAGTCAAATTAGAAGACCTATATGATTTAAAAGACAAATTCAAAAGATCCACTAATTCAAAAGTTCAGAGTTCAACTCTAAGATATGAATTAGTGAATCTAGGGACTGACATAAAGCCGCAGAATATCAACTTGGGTCTTGGTCTTACTCCAGAGGAAAAATCAGCCTTCATTCGACTTTTGAAGCAGTATAAAAATGTCTTTGCCTGGAACTACAATGACCTCAAAACTTATGATAGTTCAATCATACAACATACAATCCCGATGATCTCTGACGAGAAACTAGTCCAATAGAAGGAAAGGAAAATCCATCCTAATCTGGAAAGCCAGATGAAGTCTGAGTTGAATAAATTATTGAAAGCCAAAATTAATTTTCCTCTTCAACATTCTAGATGGGTCTCCAACCTGGTACCAGTCAGAAAGAAAAATGGAGACATTCAGATTTGTATTGACTTTCGAAATCTCAATAAAGCCTGTCAAAAGGACAATTTTCCATTACCACCTTTGGAACAAATATTACAGTCAGTTGCAGGATCTAAATTGATGTCCCTTTTAGACGGCTTCTCAGGATACAACCAGATTTTTGCCATCCAGATGATTAATTGAAGACAACATTTAGAACCAAATGGGGCACACATGCATATCAAAAGATGCCATTTGGACTGATTAATGTTGGCGCCAGATTTCAAAGGGCCATGGATATTGCATTTAAAGGATTAGTGAATAAGTCAGTGGTGATTTACTTAGACGACATAACAGTGTATTCTAAAAAATGTAGCAATCATCTCAGAGACTTAAAACAGATCTTTCAACATTGTCAAAAGTATGGGATCTCACTTAATCCAAAAAAGTCATTTTTTGCATTAAGTGAAGGAAAACTCCTCGGATTCATAGTGTCTAAATCTAGAATCCATATTGATCCAAATAGGATTAAAGAGATTTCTAAGATAACCTCACCCCATAACAAAAAATAAATGCAATCCTTCCTTAGTCAAATAAATTTCATTAAAAGATTTGTCCCCGACTTTTCAAGAATTGTGTCACCCCTCCAAGCTATTAAAGTTAGTCTTTAGATCCCTTCGTTAGAGATCATTTCTCTTTTTGCATTTCATTTTTAGGTGTCTCTTCTATTTATTCATCTGCATTCCACTAGGGGCATGCCATAATCTGACGGAAGGGTCTTGTCAGTCATTTCCCCTCATGCCTTATCCTGCTAGTTTAGGTTTGTTGGTCGAATCAATTTTAAGGTCATTTACAGTCCTATTCTAATCTCTTGGTCAGCAAAGAGTTATTTAAGGGTTTAGGTCTTTTTAGGTCTAGGGTTTAGTTGATTTAGTCCTCAAAGTCGAATAAAGCCAGCAGGCCAGAGGGAGGATCAAAATAAGTTTCCATTGCAAAATCCCATTGTCAATAATGCTTGAGAACGATTCTTCTTCAAAACTCTATTTTGAAGAAGAAATCATCAAATTTGTTTTTAAGTATGTAATTTGTCAAATTTTTTTGAAATCATGAAAAATTCTAGGCACAACCCTGATTGCCTTGCCAAAAATATGCCACCATCCCTGTAAAAAATCAACAAAGGATCCATCATTTCAATCAAAAGTCAAATAGAAACAAGCGCAAAAACTGAGATACGTGAAAGTGCTAAAGTTTTGCAAAGTAAACAATGGGTTTTTGCAAATCAAAGAATCAAAGTCCAGGCTATGAAAGATATTTTTTGTTTCAACATCTCATCCACATTCCAAATATATCAAACCAACCAAAATGAAACGTGGAGGAGCGAAATTGGGTGTGAAAGTCGAAACTGTGGTGAAGACAGTGTGCGCGGCGCGTTGGGTGACTAGCGCGGCGCACTTAGCAAGCGCAGCGCATTGGGCGCCTCTACACAATGTAATTTTGCACTAGCGTGGCACATACAACCCACACGGCGCACTGGGTTGTGTGCATGGTGCACAGAGCCAACAAGCAGTTTTCACACTGCCTTCGAAGAAATTTCATGGCCTTTGCTCCCATTTGCCCCAAGTGGGTCGATTGACCACCACGTTCTAGATGTGGATTCGACACTGATCACGATGGTATTGATGATGGTAGTCTTGAGGATCTTCAATTTGGTGGAAATACAGTTGAACTGTTTAGGTGCAAAAAGTGTTCAGCAACTACTCGCTTTCCTCGCTACAATGATCCACTGAAGCTTGAAGACCAGGAGAGGACATTGTGGAGAGTGGACAAATTGCTTTACATTGTATTGTAGAACATTTGGTTATCAAGCTCGCCTGGTTTTCAATTTCACAGAACATTTGTGGACGGAGCGTTTCTCTGATCATCTTGGCCTATGGATGCATTTAGACCCTTGTGAAGGTGCATTTAACCAACCATTATTATATGAACAAGGCTGGAATAAAGAGTTGAATTACACAATTGCACTCACAAAAGATGGAGTATATGATGTGACAAAATGCTACACAAGGAAATGGCATGAGATTCTACGTCGGCATCTTGTCACTTCAGAAGATAATGTGAAAGAAGTAATTAGTAGTTCGACGAAGAAAGCTCGCAAATGTTTCTCTCCAGTTGAGTTGGCTGCACTTGAAAACCGTGATAAGAGGGAGCTGGAATAAATGGAAAGATCAAATTATCCTGAAGAATTTTTATGTTCATTAGCTGGACAGCGAAGTAGATCAAAAGAATGGCGAATTTCTAGGCTGAGCTTGGTGCTAATAGTAATATTAATATGCCCTCCCAGCATTATTCCAGTAAAGGGCTATTAGGCAATGACAGTAAAAAAATCTCCTCAGTTAGAGAAGCATTTACAGGAAGAACTATAGGCGAGATAAGATTTTCAATTAGTTCAGAGAGTGCAATTTTTATAATGTAGACAATGGTGATTGTATAATAGTTGGCATTATTAGTCTTATGGACGCTCTTATTGTAGGAAGCCAACTAAAATTTTCAACTACCACCAAGTCTACTTTTATGCCCAGTTTGTATTCTGGAAGCGGGCAGTCCGAACAATAGAAGAGGTCAATCTGGATGGAAATCTTTGATAGGTGTACTCGTATCATCACAAGCCTGAAAAGTTGCCACATCAAAATGAAAGCGCCCCAAGTGTTGCTGTTATCACTCAGGTTGTCCCCTGGCTCCAACGGGATACGACCGAGGTAACCACAAACCAATCTTTGGATTGCAGGTCCTAACCTACCTGCAATCAGAGAGGGCTCTCTCTTTATAACTTACTTTGTTTTTGGGGTGATTTTAGGCTAGTTATGATGGGCATGAGTTTGTTTTAAGTTTGGTGGGATGGATGATGTTTTCAAACAGAGATGGCATGCAAAGTGAGAAGTTCAGACCATTGGGCATGGAGTCAATGAATGTGGGATGCTGGGTGTGTTTTCTTTGGTAAAAGAGAGGATTACAGAGCAGGATAGCTAAACATGGAACAATCTTCAAAGCTGGAATTAAGATGAAATGGAGGTCAGGGAATGAAAGGCAGTTAAGTATCTTTCACTATGCTAACAGAGGGAAAATGAGAGAATACTATCTAGGAGCAATTAAGAATTCCTAAACAGCATTCATAGATGAAAGAACTAGTGTAAACATGAGCAATGAAGTATTCATATTCATGAATAATTCTGAAGAAAACATAGAAAAATCACAGAAATTGAGCACAGAGTACATCAAAGTAAATTCTGGGATATTCTTTCTTTCTGCAATTTAGAATATGACATGTAGATGGTATAGTAAACATATAAACTGAAAACACAGGTGAGAAAGACTTATTGATCCATGAGGTAGCATGAGAATTCTGTAGTATGCTCTTGTGCCATCAAATCCACACCAGACAGTTCAAAATCAAAGCATTCCAGCTATCTTTGTTCATAAAAGTTCTCAGGCTTACAGCGCGAGTCTAGAATGACTTAATCAACCAACCAACCCTTATAACATAGTTCAGGGCGGTATTTATAAAAGAAAATATGTACAAACAAGATCTTAGAAAAGATCTGAGGAAAAATATCTAAGATAACCTAACTTAAATTGCAAGAAAGGTAAAATATCTAGCAAATGCTGCGCTGGAGGCAGCTCCTTCAAAATATGGCTTAAAGGCGTCCTTTGTAGCTCTGTGGTGTCTAACTGCAATAACTGTGCCTCGAATTTTGATCTGCTCCTCTTATCTAGCTTCAATGTTCATCAATCCTGATCTGATGTAGCTTTTAAGTCTGTTCTGATACTCTTTGACTTTGTTGGGATCCTCTTTAATGTTCCTTTGATGTGGCTTTAATTCTCCACTGATATTCTTTTAATTCTTTCACTGATACACATTTCCGCTGAACTAATACTCTTTTTAGCATTGTATGGCAAAATATAATTGCTATCGTGTCCTGCCTGTTTGCTTTTCCTTTGGCGAACCATGTTTTTGATGGCCCACTGGACAGGGTAGCAAATATCTCTGTTAAGCTCCTTATTTCCTTTTCTACAGGCAAAGAAGTCCCTCGGCACTGAAAAATATCAAAAAGAGGAGGAAGACTGCATAAAAATACCTTTGGTTGAGAGCGAGCTCATTGTCTGGAGCTTTTCTGGATGGAAGCGGTCGAAAATAGCTGAAAATGCTATCTGGTCCCTTTGAACTTGGAGTGCGCATAGGCGCCGAATGAAAATATGAAGAAATAGCGTTTTTACCCTTTAAATGGGCAAAAACCACTTTACACGGGAAATTGATGCTTTGCAGGGTGGGAGCGATCAATATTGGAGAAAATAGAAATGATTAAAAGCGGGCCGGTGGATCTAGCGAGGGCAGATCCAACGGCTGCGAACAAATCGCAATATCACATCGGCAGGGAGCGAGGGGACATGAATATATGAGATATGTGTTATTTGTGATGAGCGATAGCAATATCGCATCGGCAAAGACCTTGCGATATCGCATCGGGGGAGATATAGCGATGGGTGATAGCAATGCGAAATGGGGCGATGTGAATGAATATAAACAGTTGGATGGGCGGGGTTAATCAGACGACGGTCAGGCGATCGCAATATCACGTTGGTGAAGGGGAAGGGGTTTAGAGCCTTCGCCTTTGCAATTGCGATAATGCGAAAAGGGCTTGCGATACATGGGAATGTGGCGATTGCGATAAAAGGAGCGATTTACGGTAAAATGGAGTTTTTTGATAAAACATGTGTTTGTGGTAAAAGCAAGGTTTTGTGGTAAAACGATGAATTACAGTAAAGTATGGGATTTGCGGAAAAAAGGGATATTGCGATAGCGATATCGCATCGGATGCGATAGCGATATCGCATCGGAGGAAATGGATTGGAGACATAAACGGGGGCACATATATATTGCGATATGAGATTGCGCAATCGCATTGGAGGGTTTTCCATCGGGGCACAAACAAAAGGGGCTGTCAATGCTGCGACTGCAATCTCCGACTATGATATCGCATCGGAGGGGGAGATATCACATTGGAGGATGATTAACTTGATCGAAGAAGGGTGAACTTGATCGAAAGAAGGTTTTATATGATCGGAAGAGGTTTATTATGATCGGAAGAGGGTTTTTTGAATCGGAGAAGGGTTTTTATGCATTGAAAGGGGTCCAATTGCATCAGAGGGGGGTTTTATGAAGTGATAAGGGTTCTTACTAACTTTCAAGTAAACTTAGTAATTCCCAAGAGCAATATTTATGGTTATATTTCAACCAAAGGAAGGGATATGTATATATGGGGGGTTTTTATCATATTTTTAATATGGGGAGGGGAAAATGATGGGATTTATATAATAAAGTTAGAAATGAGTATGAATTTGTGAAGAAAGCGCTAAGTATGAGGAACTTAGGCTTTTAAAAGGAAAATGGACTTATACAAGGAATATGAGCACCCCTAAGTAAAGCAGATATTTACTTAGGCAAAGTTATGTAATATGATGAGTAATTTAGTGACATTAAGCAGATCTTAACATCTCTGGGGGAAATTAGTAAATGATTTGGGGAAAGGATAAAGGGGAAGTTAGTCATGCCTCGCTTGAGCTGCTCCAAGGGAAAACTACTTTGCACTTGTGATATAAGTAGATTTAACACTTTGAAACACAAAATTTATCACAAATCTTTATTCTGCAACCTCAAAACTGCCTACCCTACCTACTTACCTAATATTTTTTCTTCTTTTTGGATGGGTGAACTTAGACTAGCAAACCATGATTTTCTTCTTTTCTTTTGGCTATCCTCCTATCTAAATCTACCTTTATTTCTTCCAGGGGCTTAGATTAAGCTATTGAGCACCCTTGTTTCTCTACCTATCTAACAATCTGCCAAGATTAAACAGTTTGGATAGATTTTTATTCTGTATCTCTAAAACAAGCAATTTAAACCCGGGGGGCCAAGATTAAGCTATTTGGCCTTCCCTTAACTGTGAAATTCTTCAAAAATGGAATATAGTAGTGGCATTTGAACTAGCACACTTTCCTAGCCTTTTGATTGGGGTTCATTTCTTTTACTTTTTCCTTGGCCCATTCATTCTTCTTTTTGCCCTTTGATTATTCTTTTAGGGCATACCCTCTTTACATTTTTAAAAATTTTTGAGTTTCTTG
>Ga0115844_100583_pt1 | contig 10678 bp, 3 predicted proteins | sample InSIn1gowninarea_FD_83858 | JGI IMG/M metagenome (GOLD analysis project Ga0115844, IMG submission 83858) | reverse complement strand
TGATCATATTCTTAACATACACAACAATCAACATGTTATCCACATATAAAAATAACATGATATACTTTCTTTAATCATACCTCTTGATATAGACACAATGACACTTTGAGTATCACAATTAAGATGTCAAAAAAAGTTTTTTTTATCCATATTTTTTAATTTTTTAAAATTATCAAACCTATAATAATGAAACAATAAATAATTTTTTAATTTAAAATATAAGACTTTCTTTCCGATTTGATGTTAACCACAAACCATTTTTAATAAAAACAAACAACAAGGTAACCTGATCCAGGCACAGATATATATATATATTTTGCAGCATGACATGTTACGCACTGTTCTCGCACAAGAGGCAGCCATGGAGTATATCATCTAAGCAGCCTTCCTTCATTGGAGCTCCTTAATATCCGAAATCGCATCAAATTTTAATGCATATTGGCAGCGAAGCGAAATAAAAATTCGAAGATGTTGCAAACCTTTATATTTATCAATTTAAAAAGTTTAAACAAAGCATACTATTTACATTTATAAACTGCGTCAGTCGAATATTAAATAGACATTTCCCTAATAGAGTGCGCATAATCGATCATAGCGGGTCAATTACGATGGAAATTTGTACAAGATATATTTGGCTGGAAGAAAGAAACTAGTTTCCAAGTTAAATTCTTCAAAGGGAGAGCCAAATAACAAACACTTAAACTCGCTCGCCGTTTGATTAGATACGTGATATAGAAATGGACGCATAATCTGCGTATGCGACGGCACCCTCAGAGGCTTTCGTTTCCAATTCCAAGCTGCACACTTAGACGGCTGCAGCGATTCTCTCTTCTCCAGTCGCCATGACTTGTCCGCACCGTGTACCGCGTAGACCGAAACGGAAACAAATTTCGAGGACCGAGTTATATTACGGTTTAATGTTATTTTATCTTTTCAATATTTACTAGCTAAGATAAATTTATCCTTTCAATATTTAGTGGTTAAGAAAAATTATATTTTTAATATGAAAATGAGTTAAATCATTAATTAGATTGGAATTAATATATTCTTAATCCAGGGTTTTCTGTATTAAGAGAAATTTTTGGCCAACAAATTTAGCAAATGTGATTCATTACAAGACAAAAAAAAATTATTTTTTTATTATATATATTATAGGTAGTAATTAATTAATTTAATAATGTTAAAATTATAGAGAAACATATATAAAGAATTAAGGAAGATCATTTAGTTTTTAGGTTATGATTCATAATTTTTAAATATAGTGAATTTATTTTACTTTAACATTAAAATACTTTTTTATAAAAAACTTTATTTTTTTATTAAACAACATTTGAGCAATATATACCATATAATATTAGAATTATAGAGAAATATACATAAAGAATTAAGGAAGATCATTTGTTTTTAGGTTATGATTCATAATTTTTAAACATAGTGAATTTATTTTACTTTAACATTAAAATATTTTTTTATAAATATCAATGTAATTTTTAATAATAAAAAAAATTAATGATTTATAATTTCAACAAAATAATAAATATAACGTATTAGAATTCGTTCCCATAATAATTATAAATATGGTCCTCGATGCAAATCTATTTTAAAACCTACAAGAATAACATTATTTGTTACCATTAAAACTCAATTTTAAATTCAATAATATATATTGAATGAGAATCATTAATAAGAAAGAATTGAATCTATATTAAATTAATTTTGGTCCTTGGTACACAAGGTTGTGTCTTTATCTTGAATAGGTAGATAAAAGCATTGTAACATGCATGACTACTATATACTAAGAAAATATTATAGTTATTACGCTATTCATTACAAAGTTCACTTTTAATTAATTTGCTAAAGTACTAAGGGTATAATATATGTGTTAATATTTTAATTCTTTCCAAAGCAGAAAAACATTAGAAACATATTATTACAAGGTTCGCGTTTTAATGATCTTTATCACATTTAAGGTGATTGACAGGACATAGTTGTCACCGAATGCAATATTAATAACGAGGGTATGCCTATCCATATATTTCTTTAGCCCTAATAGACGTTAGACTTACCATCGTAGATCTGCAAGATGTTAATCCAATGATTGAGATATGGCTAGAGGGTTTGAGGTAACAGCCTACCCCTCCCATCCGACCTTCCATGACATTTAGGCTTGATCTTCCTAGGGTTTTGATTTCTTATGCATTTATCCGTGGTAGCTCAGACCCAAGACTCCATTAACGTCGCAACTTGTTTCTTGCATGAGACTGACAACCTTGCGGTGGTCTTGCAAGTTGGCTTTTGTTATTCTGATGGTGTTCCAGCTATGGCAGAGTTACTTCCACCTTGCCACAGATCCTTCAAGCGTTATCTTGTTACACTATGGTTTCAACGAAGTCCCACTTGTAGGTAAAGTTTTCTTTGCTTCGCAACTTAGTACCAGCTAATTAATGTTCAATCATGTTGCAAGAGATTCCACCACAACTATGCTTCAAAGTTCCTATGTCATTACAGATAAGGAACTACTTCCACCATTCCTATCTTTCTAAATTTAAGGGTTTGCCTTATTTGTATTTTCTAACTCATTGTAGTTGTTTTCTGCGAGGAGGAGTGCTCGCAATTCTTTCTTCTTATGGAATTTGTTTCCAAGCACTCTTAACCTACACGTTGTGCCTTATATTGGTCTATGTTGGTCTTTTCCTTACACCATTTTGAGTCCTCTACTTCGAGTTGAGAATGTCGATGCCTAGAACTACTGGAAATGGTTTAGGATTACATATTTGAGGATATGCAATGTGTATAATTTCCTTGTTTTGGGTTTTAAGCTCTACTCTTGGTCTTTCTAGAGATTCATGTATTATAGTCTCATAAGGATTCTTCTCAGACATTTTGGGTTATGTTATTATAAAGTTTTAGCAGTGAAAGCAAAATATTGTCTCCTATATCTTGCTATAATGCACTACATATATTTTAATTATGGGTATTTAAGAATTTCATCATGCTTAGGTTCTAGCCATTTGTTTTTGAAACCAATAGTACACATTATTCATCGTTTCTAATCACAATTTAGAAGTTTATATTTAATAACTATGTTCGTTAAAAGTGCATGATTTTTATTTTCATAACTTACCTATTCATACTTTTTGTATAATTAAACCACTGTCTTTTGTTTACAGTTGCAACATCCAAATAACTCTTATATATGTATCTACAAACATGTATAGTGAATTTAAATAAGTTTAACAAATTGAGTTCAGTACTTATATGTTTTCCTTTTGTCTGAATAACCACAACTCTGCAGAAGGTCTCACCACCCAACCTCAAGTCTGGCAATGACGTCCAAACCCACCCCCAAGCTCTTCCTCTCCAAAGAGTATTTATAAACTTTGTATTCAATTTGGTTATCTTAAAGTGTCATTGTGTCTATATCAAGAGGTATGATTAAAGAAAGTATATCATGTTATTTTTATATGTGGATAACATGTTGATTGTTGTGTATGTTAAGAATATGATCAATAGGTTTAAGAAAGATTTGTGCATTAAATTTGCAATGGAGGTGTTTGGTTATTTCAATGTCCTTGAATTGTCAATCATAAATTGTCAACTAGGGTGGTAGATGGGCAATGAAGGTGTTTGGTTACTTCAATGTCCTTGAATTGTCAATCATAAATTGTCAACTAGGGTGCGTAGACTGATGAAGTACATATGCACAATATGTGCTTAGAAATTATTCATTACGTTGTTATGTATTTCTTAAAATCTAAATTTAAGATGGAGGTGGTGTTTGTCAATTATATTAGTGTCGTAATTCTTGCTGATGTTGGTTAATTTTCCTAGGAGTTAATCTCTATCCAATTAGTTTGTAGATGACGTGACAATGGTTCTACTTGTATTAGATTGTTTTGGGATTTTTGATCCTGAGTCTTTATGATGTAGCTTCTAATTGTCTAAGTGAAACAAGAAACTTATTGTATCAGCGATGAAGAAATACTATCTAAGCTCAATTGTTTAGGAAAGAACTTCTCACTCTTTTACTTATTCAATTTTCACTCAAACAAAATAACCCAAGCAACATCTATATTATGAATTGAACACACTTCAATTATGCTAGATAATAAGCAAATGAAATGAACATGATGTACCAAGTATAAAGCAAATTAAATAACATACTAAACTAGGTATAAAGCAAATGAAAGTTCTCGTGCAAATAACAACTTAGCGGCGAAATCATTATTCTTCATTTTCACACAAAATAGAGTAATTGAACAATTAAAGGAAATAATATCACAATTGATCAAAACTTGTCACTATTTGGGGGGGCACTCCACATAGTAGTTCATAGTTTCCAATCAACACAACACTTTACACACAAAAACAAATTCCATTCGCACATAATTCACAAACTGTTCAAAACTATATCATTTGGCACGCACCCAAATCACATTGCAGCCATTAGTTTTATACCAGGTCTCTTGGGATAATTGTATGAATAATTCAAGCCTAATATCTCCATCCTATGTAAACTTATATCGCTAAACCTTTGTTTTGCTATTTTGAAAGCAAAACAACAAGGTTTATATCGATCTCGGGTTCTATTCTATGTTAATCCAACAGTTCACTTGGAGTTTGACCGCAATATCCCATGCTTTTTTTAGCAAACAGTTTTGAGGGGATAGAAGGGGATCCACAAGGGATTCACCCTCTATCTATCTGCACCCTTCGCTGCTAACCTGGAACTCTAGAACGTTGCAAAAAATGGAGACAGCAGAAGAATCGTGGATTAGCCGCAGAAACAGAATAATTCGGTAGCCAATTGCAACTTTAGTAAAACAATAGGATATAAAGTTAAATATAAACAACAAGACATATTATTGCATACTTTCATCAAAACCTTATAGAAATGGCTTTATTTAGGTGGTAAATATATAGGAGAAGAGAGGATCATTAGGTAAAAAGGATGTCATGGTAGGACAATCTTCGGACTCTATAGAAGGATTTGGGTGGAACACAATAGATATTGGGAATGACGACCATGCGTAACAGGAAAAACAAAGAGTCGTGGTCGTCAGAAGAATAATATATCAAGAAGGTGCTTAAAAAGGTTTAATATGAAGGATGCCAAGCCAATTGGTACACCCCTTGCAACTCATTGGAAGTCAGGTACTAAGTTATGCACTAGTGATGAGAAGGAGAAGGAAGAGATGAGCAGAATTCATTATGCTTTAGTAATTGACAGATTGAAGTATTCCATGGTATGTACACAACAAAACATCGCATATTCAGTGGGAGTGGTGAGCAGGTTCCTTGCCAATCTAGGCAAACAACATTGGCAAGCAGTGAGTTGGATTTTGAGGTATCTCAAGGGTATTAGTAATTATTGTTTATGTTTTGGTCATAGTGAGATTGTGCTTGAAGGATTTATAGATGCAGATATGGTTGGAGATATGGACACCAGAAATTCAACTACAGGCTATTTGTATACATTTGCAGGTGCAGCAGTATCTTGGTTGCCAAGGCTACAAAGAATAGTAGCTATCTCTAATAGAGGCATAGTACATAGTTGAAATAGAGGCTGGCAAAGAAATGTTGCAGATGCAACGATTCCCAGGAGAGACAGGAATAAAGAAGGATAAGTATATGTTATATTGTGATATTCAAAGTGCCATTCACTTGGATAAAAACCCAACATTTCACTCAAAAGCCAAGCACATTGACTTAAGGTGCCATTGGCTCTCACATGTGTTGGACGAAGGATTGTTGGAAATGATACTGAGAGGGGGGGGTGAATCAGTATTAGTCAAGTCAATAATATTTTCTTTTCTTACTCAAATTTGTATATGATACTTCCATGTGAGTAACCTGCATGTACACGCAACTGTGCTTAAGGAAACAAGCATATATCCACCAAACTAATGATTCAGTTAATTCATCATATGTTGATATTTTAATCTGTGCATCAGTACTTTATTAGACATTAAACAATAACCATATGAAATTAATGATAGAGTAAACCATCGCACATAAGCAACACACATGAACACCATGATTTAAGGTGGAAACCTAATGTGGGTAAAAACCACCTGTTGATGTTGTCTCTATATTCTTTTAATAATAAGAAAATTTGTTTACAACATTGTACTGGTGCGGACTCATACCAGTATGTAGGCTTCTACCTGCAGAAGGCTACAACCTTTTGTTGTTTTCTAGCTTCTACTGGAACGTAGCTACAACCCCCTCGCTCTTGTACTAGCCAATATATTTACTAGTACATAGGCATTGACCTACAGGAGGCTACAACCTTCATTCTTCCTCAAGAGACCACGTTTCATAAATTTTCAGACTGGATACTCCTAGAACACAACACCATAATCTGAAGGCCATGTTTCATCCAATTTTCATACTGGACCCATCAACAACATTGAAGCTCAAAATCAATCACTATTGCAATACATTAATCAACTATATCTGCATCAACCAATCACTGAAAATCAATCGGGATCAACCAAACTCAATTAATCACTGACAACCTCTGAAACTTTGACACAACTGAATCAATCATTCATTCATACTTTAACAAATCAACTGCAACAGATAAATCATTATAACTAGTACACAGATCTGAGTTACATTATCATTCATAATTAGTTGTCATCTTAAAACCATGCTTCAGAGTGTATACGCTATTTGGCAGAAGCCAACCTACATGTATACGCAGCTTCCCTGAAGCAAACCAGCATGTAGATCTAAAAACATATTGTTGCACTTCTAGACTTCAGACATAATCACATATAGATGATAAAACATGTGTTAGTGATTAGAACTAGCCCATCTATTATCAGATCACATAATGATAAGTCATTATGATCCTGATCCATCATTAGATTTCATCCATCAATACTGACGCTAATCACAATCAACCAATCTGAATATGTAGAATACTGTCACAAAGAAATAGTAACCAAAACCCAAGCAATAACCCAAAATACCACAACAGTAAACAAAATCATTATAGATCATACTTTAGAAGATATACGTTACATCCATAAGCCGAACCAGTGTGTATACACCCTTTTACTAAGGGAAACCACCATACATATCTGCAAATTCCATTATGTGATGTATACGCTACTTTTGTATGTTGAACCAGTGTATATACATTATTTTACTAAAGTCAACCTACATACAGATCTAGAAATGCTAACTTAAAGCATCATAAATATTTCAGATTTCATTCATACCCATATCATCACATTTACATAATAAAAACATGCGTTAGTATTCAGATCTAGAATGTTGAAGATCAAACCACATAATGATAATACATTTAAGTCTTCATGATCCCAATCCATCAATCTTCATCAGTCATGTAGGTGCATCCTTAGTTCAGATCAGAAACCCATAACCTGCATACTTGATTTCACACTTCATCAGATATTCAATAATTGCTTGACTTGGCCTAATGATCTTCTCCTCCTTATATAGTTTTAGGCCTTTCTCAATACCATGGAGCAAAACTGTTGGGTCCCTATAATACAAGTGATTACCCCATTACTATTGTAGTTATACCCCTTATTTATATTGTTGTGCCCCTATTACCCCCATATTGTTATTTTTGTGCCCCGTAGAATCCCTCTATTGTTATTTTTGTGGCTTTATATTATTATTGTTAGGTCGGCTGGATTATATATTGACTCCTTAGACTCCTATATATAGAAAGGAGGTTTTGTCATTTGAACCATCCAAGAATTGTTCATTTATGTAATGTAAAGGAAGTTTCCCCCTCGAAGAGGCTGAATTCTAAGGCATTGATCTATCTTTTCTATCTTTTCTTGAGCTGGTTCCATAACATTTGGTATCAGAGCTTTGGATTCTAGGGTTTCACTGCTCCAAACAGGTCATCATGGCATTTTCACTATAACTTTTTTTTCTGTGACGTTTCAGAAGTCGCAAAAAAAAACCCATTTGAGAAGACATCGCGCTGAACCTTGGGTCTGAATTTCAGAGCTTTTTACGCTATATTTACAGAGTTATGATTTGAGGAATTTGGTATTTTTGCAGACTCCTAAATTACATTCCAAACAGGTGACCTGGGGAAAATCGTCATAACTTTCTCTCTGGGGATCGGATTGAAATTTCGTAAGAAGGTACAAAAAGAGGACGGACTATAGTTTCTTGTATGCATTTTTTAGATCCAAAGGTCGAAACAGTGACTCGTGGCACGTCGTACAAGTTCGCTCTACTGAACTAGTCTATAATCAAGTCACTGTGGGAGATTTCGTATAACTCTTCCTTGGAGAATCCAATTTGGGTCAGACTTGTGGCATTGGAAAGAGGATGTAGAAGGCTACTACAGATCACAATTTCAGAACTGGATGATCCGATATTATAGAGATACATCAGATTCAATATCAGGCTTCTGCAAAGTGAAAAAAGGTGTGTAGTTTTTTTTTAAATTTTTGCGTAAGCTTGGTTTAACGGAATTCAAAGGGCATAGTGAAGCATTATTATCGGTAACTGATGCCCTGAAAGAAAATGCAAATGCCTAGTAAGGAACCTAAAAGCTCTAGCATGACTCATGAAGAAGAGGAATAAATGCTACATGATATATCAAAATTACAAGAACAAGTGCAACAAATGTCACGCTCACAAAAGCTAATAGAAGCTAGGATAAATGGCGTGGAATCTAAGATAAATGGCGTGGAATCTAAGATAAAGGGCATGGAAGCTAAGATGGATGATTCGAAGACAAATTTGAAGAGAGACATGGCAGATTTGAAGACAGATTTGAAGACAGACATGGCATATTTGAAGACAGATTTGAAGACCAATTTGAAGACAGACATGGTAGATTTGAAGACAGATTTGACAAATTTTATACAAGAAATACTTACTAATGGTGAAAAGCTTGTAAAGGAAACTTATGATGTGAACAAAAGAGTTGTTAATCATGATTCCATAGACTCTAATGTTGGATCGAAAACCCACCATATTCCAAAAATTGATATGAGGAAGTTTGATGGCAAGGATCCTGCCACATGGATATTACAGATGGAGCAGTTCTTCGATCTCAATAATGTGCAAAACACACAAAAGGTACGTATGGAAACTGTATATTTGGAACCAAATCAGTTTGTATGGTATCAATGGCTTTGCACTTGTAGAAAATTTATCACTTGGGAAATTTTGAATAATATGACACTTATTCACAGAGATTATCCTAGTTATACACTATTGCGGAATACATGCATAATACATAACCTTCTCTACGTTGACCATCAATTTAGCAGCATAAAAAACAATGAAACATCAATCGCATGCACACATTAACACAGTATGTAACCCACGGAAAGCTTACAGTTGAAAACCCCACACTATCTGTATATTAATGATTGAGAACAAGTAACATTACATAATACAATACTCCTCACAAGTATCCAGCACTATCTCCACCTATTACACACAATACAACTCAAATCTAATCTCCAAATCTCCCCCGCTGCTTTGCCTACCTCCATTGCACAATCTTGCAAGAGAATGAATGAATCTAAACTCGTTCCAAGTTCAATTTACCTTGGAAAATCACTCACATTGGAAATCACGTGACCACATGCTATATTACTGGGCATTCTCATGGGCATACTCAATCCGTTGATTGTGCAAAGTATCATGCACAACTATAGTCACAATTAATAGCAATCTCAACCTTTACCACCTGTCCCCACTGAACTGTACATGGACTGAGTTAACTGATGTATTCTTCAGTTGCATTATGAGTTAATGATTAGTGAATTAATTAATAACTAATTCACACAACTCATCACTTAGTCTATTGGCCAGTTAGATTAAATACAACTAGTTCAACTAAGTCAAACTGAATACAACTCCATTAACTGCTCATCTAACTCCACGGAACTCAACCACTTGAGTTCTAACTGAAGTCCTTCATGCAATAGCTAAACTAACACATAAGAAATGTGTATTTCCTTCTGTTAGCTGCATGTGCCACATATGTAGCTCAAACTAAAGTGCTCCAAGAGGATAAGATAAATTTTATAGTCTAAATATTATTATGAGACAATAATATTTGACTTTTCTATTTTTGACTAGCAGTCTAAAAATAGACTCTGATAAATCCTACGGTGATCCAAAAATAGAAGTCCATCTATTTTTCCCAACATGACCAATCATCCATAAACAACATCTTGCAACTCATAGACCATGATCCATATGTCTAAAAATAGAGTTTGCACAAAAACTTGCCTATGGGACCACTTAGTGAAGGTGACTCCTTTCCACTAAGCTCCATCATCTTGTTGCATTCTCAACAAGCATTTATTGTTGCACACTTTTCAACAATATTGTATTATACAATACTATATGACTACAATACTATGGAACTACTCTAAGATTTCAAATAATAATCCAATGATAGGGAAGTATTGTAGAATCCACTTGATTATGAGCATAAATCAAAAGAAATATTAATATAGGAACAAGAGAATGTTATGAAACCAGCTCAAGAAAAGATATAAAAGATATATCAACGCCTTAGAATTCAGCCTCTTCGAGGGGGAAACCTCCTTTACATTACATAAATGAACAATTCTTGGATGATACAAATGAAAAAACCTCCTTTCTATATATAGGAGTCTAAGGAGTCACAATATAATCCAGCCGACCTAAC
>Ga0115844_100582_pt1 | contig 10678 bp, 10 predicted proteins | sample InSIn1gowninarea_FD_83858 | JGI IMG/M metagenome (GOLD analysis project Ga0115844, IMG submission 83858) | reverse complement strand
TTAAATAGATTTTTCTCCAGATTGGCATCCATCCAGGTGGTAAAGGAATACAAAGGGTCACCCCAGCCAAATGTCATGCTTGTGAGCGTTGCACCTCTAGCTGATGGTTAGCTCTCCAACTCCATTTTGTAATCATTCGAGTAACTCCTCAAACCTTGGGAATTATATCTCTACCTCACTCATTCTATATATTGTATGCAAGCTATTTGCAAAGGATTGGTTGGCTTATAACTTCTGGGAGACTGTGGGATAGAAACTCTTTTTCTGTACTGTGTGATTTTGACAGGGAATTAATGAAAGGTAGTGGCTCTATTTCATGAGATTCTTGTGGTTGTGAGTGTAGAAAATGTGTTCTTATGTTTCATATGTATATTTTTATGTTCCATATTTCAATTCATGCTTCATTTCAGTGAGATTTTCTGAGTGAGATTAGGTAGAATTCAATTTTTATTGCTCTGCCTGCGGGAAAATTTCATGTACAATGTCATTTCTTCTGTTGAAAAGGATTCATAGCACTATGCCCTTTTCACTTTCTTCAGCAATCTATTCATGCCACAATACCTCAAACTAAATTGCTACATTTTTCGCCTACCTCGCCTCATGGAATAATCTATGCCTTTGTATTAAATTCTCTGTTCATTGCTGAGTGCCAGTCCCATATCATCCCAGAAGATCAACCATTCATAAAAAAAAATTCCCGAATCCCTACATACTTACTAGCGTAAGGTAAATATTTCATTTCAAGTCATCTCAACTCGTTTTCGATTATTTATTCATTGAGCGTGATTCAGAGAGAGCCCTCTCCTGTTATGGCAGGGCTAGCTACCAGACTGAGCGTGGTTTGTGGTTACCCTAATTTTTCCTTTCTTCAGCCTAGGGTAGATTTAGGTGATAACAACATCTAAAGTATCCAACTAATTTCTTCCAATTAGGGAGGCTAGGGTCCCCACTCAAGATAAATTAGTTTCTGTCACTTTCACTTGCTCCGCTATCTTCTAGTCTTCAAAATGATGGTTTTTTGCACTCTAAGATGATGGAGGAATATTTGAATGGAGGGGTAGTAAATGAGGAGGATTTACCTCCTATAATTACTATCCCTTGTCCCATTCGATTTTTTACCAAGGCCTTTGACATAGTTCCTTGCTTTTACCCTTTATTCCTTTATTCCTACATTTTTCATTGCTTTTATCCTTTATTCCTGCATTACATGCACATTAGACCACAAAGAAAAATATCCAACTTTGACTCGTCTCACAAACAAAAATATAATCAAAAGTATACAATAAGTTGTGAGAATAGTTGGTTTAACTAAGCTAGGAGGTGAATTAAGGCCAATTAAGCCCATATAATTACCTAATGATGAGGCTCATCAAGTAGCTAGAGGAGGATTTATCTCAGTTGGCGAGTTATTGTCCTGCTTGTTGAACCTTCTTATAAATTAAGAGATATCCTGTTTCGGCTTATTCTTTATGGTGTTTAACTCTATGCGGAGGTACTTGGGGTTTCTCTTTTAACTCCATTTCTATGTGAAATAGTCTTCAAGTTCCTCTAAGGTAGTGATGGAGGATTTGAGTAGGTATTTGAACCACTTTCTAGCCTCTCCAATGAGGGATTGTACAAGAAGTGTCATGACCACATCCACTTGTTCCACGCTTAGGTTCTCAACAAAGACACTGAATATTTCAATGTGTCTCTGTGTCATGTTATCATCTTCCCCATTAAACCTAGGCAGATGATTTAGGTAGTCCTATGGCATTGCACTCATTGGAAAAGGTAAATTAAGAGGTTCATATTTATTTAGCCAAAACCCTATAAGAGCATCTAGATTAATGGAGGGGGATTGTTACTTGATTGAGGAAACTGGCCCAAAATAGAGTGGTAGGAGTAGCTAGGAATGATACTAAGATGTATAGGATTAAGGAGGGGGTGTAGACCAGGAAGGATGAGCAAGGGGTCCCCAAGAAGGTATAACTCTGGTTGTAATATGTGTGGGATGACCCTTGCATACCCTGCTAGTATGGTTTAAGTCTGGGAGGTCTCCTTTGGTTGATGTAGCACAACTTTTCAGTGACCCCTTCAGCTCCTTGATATACAACTTTGAGCCCAGGTAAAGAAGGGAACTTGTTTGTGGAGTGGTTTTTTTCACAGACTGAGAAAATCTTAATACAGTTCAATGGGCATTCGTTCTTAGCATGCCTCCTGGTTCATCTAGGATGAAAGATAGTCAGGACTCTTTATGCTTCCTCTTGCTTCATTTTGATGTTCATGGAGTACAATTGTAAGGCAAGGGTTTTCAACATATCACTTTTGAAATCTTCCAGCATATTTCCAATTTCACCCTTGATAGATGAGTTGGAGGATGATGTACTGGTCATAGGCTGACTACCCCTACCCTTTTTCCTGGTTGCCCTAGAATGGTTGCTAAAGACAGTCTTAATATCCTCATAGGGTAATTGGTAGATATCTCCTCCTACTATCATATGTAAGGTATCCAAAAGATCCTCCCTTATTCCTCTAAGTAGGACCAACTTCAATGACTTAGGGTCAAGTGTGTACCTGGCCCTTTTGTAACTGAGCTGGACTCTTTCTTCATAGTCTTCTAAGGATTCATCCTGACCTATGGTCATCCTAAAAATCTCTTCTTTAGTATCCTTTGACCTATAGTAGTCCATATTTTTCTTTAAAAGCTTGTTGCATATGAGCTCAATTTGTGATGTTATCTCTAGGTAAACCCATGAACCAACTCAATGTTGCATCCTTGAGGGTAGATGGAAACAATTTTAAATTTTTCTCATCATTTGTATAGTCATAGGTTCGGCATATAAAAACAAACTCAAATAGGAAAGTGTTAAGGTACTCTATGGTCAGGCCATGGAAATGAGGTAGAGCAGAGGGGCTTATATTCTTCATCTTAGTGTCCCCATTAGTCTCCTTGATGGGGAAGGCACCCTCAATTCTCTCTCTATTTCCTCTATCATTTCGGTTTTCATCCACTGGTTCAGTAGGAATGGGTTCTTCCTCTTCTTCTTCCCCTGTAAGTTCCTAAAATATGTAAGGTTGCTCACCTAAAGGGTCTTCCAATTCACTTTCACTGAAGAAGAAAAAAGGTTGATTTTTGGATGTAGTGGGGGTATTTGACAAGAATTTCTCTGAATTGTGAGTATTCCTATGAGGCATGAAAGGAAATTTTTTTGGGTTGGTTTTTGTAAGTTTATTTTTTTTTTAAAGTTGGAAAGTACTCTACAAAAGGGAAATTGTTGATTGAATGAAAAACCACTAACAAGAAAAACTACTCATTGAATTGAAATTTTACTTGCATAATGAAATTACTGATTGGAGAAAGACTACTGACATAAAAAAAATACATGCTGAATCAAAATTCTACTTGCAGAATGGAAAGGAAGGTAGATAATGACAACTAAAAGAAAGGAAGAAACTAGACTACTTTTGCAGAAATAAACTAATGAAAGAAAATTGGAGGCTAGAGATAGAAGAAAGCAGTAATCACATTCTACTTAGACACCTCCCCAGCAACGACACCAAAAAGTGATGAGCCTAGGTATTGCAACAAGAATGTTGCAACTCCTAGGGCTACCAACTTTACTTATCAACCCGAGGTTTGTACAAACTTGGAGGTGACAGTGCTATATGCACAAGTAGAAGTAAAGGTCCTACCTGTTTTCACTATTTGTCTCGCAAGAGACCATAGGGTTTCGAAGCTAGACTTCTATAGGGTCAGAAGAAACTTAATTCTTTGTTGGAAGAAGAGAAAACCTATTCTAAGAGAGAGCTACTCTACTGCGGCAATGAAGAAAACAACATGTAATTCTAAATCACACCATAACCTAACTAACCAACTAAACAACTATGCTAAGCAAAATTGCTAAAAAAATCACTAACCTAAGGCTTCTATCTAAGTTGCAGAAATAAAGAGCATTAAACTATACTAAGGTTTAAGAAAAGAAACTTAATCTAAATCGATTTTCAAGCGGAAGAGCAATCATAAGTAAAAACCAATGAAAGGAGGACGTAAGGACATAGTAGAGCATAAGGACCATTAGATCGATCAATGAATAGAAGATGAACGACCAAGATCTCATCGCGAAGGCTCAAGAGATGGATGGATAGGGTAACGAAGTGATGAACAATTGATATTTTATTGCACAGATTAAGTCAAGAGATGGATGGACAGGGTAACAAAGTGATGAACAGTGGAGATCCTATCACAGGAGAAAGCAATGTGTGGAAATGATGGAATGGTTTTCTAAGGTGGTAAGTAGTTTCTCGTGCACCCTCAAGGTTGTAAGTGGAATTATGAAATTTCATACGATTAGACTTACTACATGACACATAGCATGAGAAAACCACTTTCCTTGCGTGCTCTCAGGCGGATAACAGTCATGCAATAATCTGCGCGAGATTGCACGATCGTTGTTGGATTAGGCGGGCCTGATCAACGATGGAGATAGGCCAAGCTAGTTAGCGATTGGGTGATGTGATAACCATCAGATTAGGTGAGGCAGATCGATGGTGGGGGTTTAAAGCATATAAAGTGTTAAGGTGATGTGATTAGCCATTGGATCAAGATACCGATCAATAGTGGAGATTGAAATGCATACAGTAAGTGGAAGACTTCACACAAGACATCAATTGAAGAAAATAATGAAATGGACGGTGATTGTGAAGGTTTGTTGTGGATCAGACAACGAGGAAGATATGCATGAAGGAAGTGTTGAAGGAGGTTTCAAACGAAAATGACATAAAAACCTATGAGGGTGAACGAATAACTGCATCAAACGACAAACTCCACAACTCACACGAGAAGCCAAAACCTATGTTTTTGGGGTTACTGAAGGGTCTCTTCCTCAAGTCATGGTCCCAGAGGGAGGAGATGAGGTCGAGACACCTGCGCACAACCTTATGGTGATGTTTTTCTCCTAGCTAACCTATGAACTGAAAGAAAGCACAAATGGAAGTAAACTACAACAAATGAAACTATTATAGCAAATGAATAGAAAAACCATTAATAATCTATAATGCCATAATGAAAATGAAGTTACTTAAACAAATAAATAGACAACCTTGAATCTACTTAATAAAATGAATAGAACCATGAATCTACATAAGCAAATGAACATAACAGAAATATATGCTACTTAAGCAAATGGACAATGAAAACCAGGAATATATGCTACTTAAGAAAATGAACAATGAAAAGTAGGAATCTATGCAAGCATACATGTATAGTAAAGAGGAGATTTGGCTCCTCGGGTTGGGCCTTAACCTAAGAGATTCATCCCTCTGAGTTAACTTAGAGATTGATTAAAATAAAACTCATTCTCATTATGAAAACCAAGGATTATATAACAAACTCTCACAAGTCTTGCACCTCATAAATAAAGTAGAGTTTTACAATGAAAGTTTGAATCCTACTGAGGTCCTAAGCCTCTCTATTTATACATCTGTTAGATTCGGTCTGGTCATCCCTCCGTCAGGGATCAAAACTCTTTATGCATTTCATTCTAGGTGTCCCACTCCATCCACTCAGCTGCATTCCACTAGGGGCATGACATAATCTGATGGAGAAGGTCATGATAGTTATCTTTCCCCTCATGTATGGTTCTTGTTGGCTCAGGTCTTTTATCAGTAATCACTAGAGTCCATGACAGTCAAGGTCTTGTCCTTTACAGGACCAAGGTCATTTTTTATGTTTTGGTCTAGGAATCCATCGATTTGGTCTTTGAAAACATGTATAGTAAAGCCATTCAGGTCAAAAGGAGGCCCTTACACAACTATGGTTCAGAGAGTTTCATCTTCAGGTGAAAATGCTTCGAATCTTCTTCAAAACTCTATTTTGAAGAAAAGTCAAACAAGGTCATTTATGAAAAAAATTTCCAAAAAATTGTCAGTCGACTTTTTCAAATGCAGTCATGATTTCCATGGCCAAATGCCCAGTCACACAGTCCCCACAAAGAAATAACGAAAATTCCATCATCTAAGCCAAAATTTCAAAGAAAAAAGTGAAAATCAGGGTGTTTTAAAGTCAATGAAAAGGTGCAAAACGCAAAACATTAGAAAGTGGGTTTTCAATAAAGAAAAAATCAAACTCATCTCCCCCCAAGTCTATATATATTTTTTGTGGCCCAAAACAAAGCCATTGTGCTATTTCAAGCTTGGGAGAGACATTTCTAAGGTAAGAGAGTGAAATTTGGAGAGTTTGAGTGAGTGGGAGCCGGTTTCAAGGAGCGTGGCGCATACACCAAGGAGCACGCCGCAAACAGAGGGCGCGGCGCAGATGCAGCCAGCTCGTAGTGGAAAAATTGCAGGGCATGATGCACACCTAGCACGCGGTGCACTGGTCTTGATGTGCGATGCACACAGCCAAGGGCACAAAAGACATTGCAAACTGTTGCAAATCTCGGTGGAGGCTAGAAAATCAAGAGGTAGGCCCTGTTGACACCTCTTCTCTCTCAAATTTGTTAATGAATTGGTGTCTATAAGATGTTTAAATGGTAGCCCAAATGAACATGGCCATCCATGAAAAAAATCACCAAGAAAAACATTTGATGGGGTTGCAAAACTGTAATGATTAACACCAAGGTCACTTCCTTCCCCTTGTCCCCTCACCCTTCATCATTCTCACCTCCCCTTCATCATTTTTCTTGAGAAAACCACCCTAAATCCACCACTAAAACCCTCCCCCTTGTCTTCCAAATAAATCTGGGTGAGTTTGCAGTGCGCGACGCACACATGAGGAGGCGCGACGCACTCAAGGCGCGCAATGCACTGGGAGGCCGACCTCAGTGTAAAAATACCATTGGTGCGGCACACTGGGCAGAGTGCGTGGCACACAGAGATACAAGCCCAGAAAACCCTAATTTGCCTAAATTTTTTTGTGAAAATGACCCTCAAATTTGAGAGGTAGACCAACTACCTTCACCCTTGGCATTTAACTTGAAGAGGAATATGATTTTGAGACTAAGAATTAAATGCAATATTTTTTTTAAAAGCCAACCAAAGAAGATACAAAGAAAGTCAAGAAACTAGGGTTTTTCTACAATGACATTGCTGCTAAAGTATTCTCCTACCCTACCCCTATTAACTAATTCCCCAGTAGCATTTTCCCCTTACCATCACCCTAGTACCACTATAATCATATCCATTTGTTCCCTTTATTTCTATTGCTCAAAATATCCAAACCCTACCTTAGTAAATTCAAACCCTACCCCATCAACACCATACCCAAAACACTCCCAAATCCCTAATAAATTTCTCCCTTTAACCCCTATCCCCATTTCATCATTCCTCTCCTAATACTCCCTGTTTTATTGTGCCCTTGGTGACAGATTTTCAGACCAACCACCTATTTCATTGGATTCAGAGGGCAGCATAAAACTCAGAGTACAAACAGTAGTGATGGCATCAGGAGTTTCATCAAATTATGAGGGGGAGACCCGCAGTGACACATCTTCCGGAGAGAGGGCCCATAGGAGACATCATCGGATTGACAGACATCTCAGAGGAGCCAAACACCCTCATAGAGCTGTAGGCATGCCCACTTCCCATGTGTTGTTTCTAGCACTTGGCATGTTATGAATTTTCCAAAGGGTGGCAAATCTCAGAGTCCATCATGAGTTGGCCCGCCTTTTTGCACTTCATCTACAGGGAGGTCACTCTATCTTGGCTGGGTGTTATAGATAATTTTTGGCCCTGCAACCCCAGGAATAAAATATCCATAAACTAAGGGCTCCTAAGTCCCTAAAAGTGTTGTTCCAACCCCTAAAGGAACAAGGTCAACTGATTACAGCTTCTCCCAGAAGTTCTCCATGAAAAACTGCTCATAACTAGTCAAAACAGGATCATTGCACTTGCTCCATGGCTAGGGTGCGTTGTAGCTCACCTAAGTACACTTGGGGGATGCGTTGCATTTCAAAAAGCCCTTCTATGGGGTGATTTGAGCGGGAAGAGACAAATGGCAGTGTCATTCTGCAAGGTGGAAAAGCATGGAATCTTCCAGAACTTTCTCCTATGAAACTTGCCTTTCTGAATTCGACCAAAGATGAGTAAGAGATCATCAATCTCCAAGTGGAATCAAGAAATATCAGAGGGAGGACACTAATCAAAACACAAGCTGACTCACCCCCCTTACAGATATCTATATATGGATCCCTCATCCCAGAGATCCAGAGGCTGGAATTTTGCATCTTGTAAGGAATTTCTCTTAGTTTCTTGAGGCAACATCAGTGTATGTTGGGTGATCTAAGCTTTGTATGAGGTGAAAGAGGTCTTTCTTGCCAAGAGGATGATTCTGGGTCAGAACAACTATTGTAACTCTCTTGGATTTTCTTGATTATCAATAAAGCTATTCTTGTTGTCTTCCATACTCTTGTGTAATCTATGTTTCATGCATTTGTATGGTTAATCTACATCTGACCCTAGATTGCTTATGATAATAGATCCATGTTCTTGTATAGTTTTGTGCTGTTGTGATCCTACAAGTACTCTGTGAAGCTGGGTATACAAGAAGGCGAGTAGTGAAAGACTATCAGAAGAGAGAAGAATCAATCAAGGAGTTGAGCGCAAGACAGAGGTTGGTCTCCTTATTCTTCTTTCATCTATCTATCGTAAAAGAAAACGAAAGTAGACATTACTTTGTTTGTTTCTAAGGTAGATGCCACACCTTAGTGGGATAGAGAAATTCTATATAGACAATTTTCCCTGTAACACTGGGGTCACTTTCACCTTGACATAGGAAACCATATCAGTAGCAACAGGGATACCAAACATTGGGGAACAGTGGCATAAGAAAAATACGGTGGAGAGGTATCATTATGAGCCTTATATCAAGAACAGTTGTTTGAGCTAGCTCACCAGAGTCTTTCCATTCAGATTCTCAAGGGATGAGTATGCCCCACTCATGAGATTGATCATGAAGTATTTTAGTTGTGAGGGAAGGTTTTCCTACCTCTCTGCCTATCACATTAGGTTGCTCATGCACTTCACCAGGGTGTGGATGATGAACCTCCCATTTTTCATGTGCAAAAACATAGAGAAAATGAAAAACTTTATGTAGCACAAGACCCCTCGACAGTAGCTAAACAGTGTCTATCATTTTTCTCTCATTAGGATTTTGGTGGACCATTAGTTGGGATTGCAGGGTATTTCCTGAAGGGACTTCATCTCCCATGATTTCTTCAGCGCTCCACCAGTGGTATCAAAGGTAGAGCATAAGGTGGGAGGTCCTTCATATCAGTTTGAGAGCCACGCGGCTGCCACCATGCCAGTGTACATCTCATATCAAAGGGGTAGTAGACCGTTGTTTGCAGCAGCGAAGCGAGTGTTATCTCCACCCAGGGTGGAAGGGGCCTCACTTCCGACATCAGCACCGGAGGAGCAGAGCAGAGTCAAAGAGCCAGTACACAATGAGGGGCCTTCAAGAGAGCCATCAGGTGAACGAGAGGCCGGTTTTTTTCTCCTTCACGATGATGACACAAGTACAGAGCCAACAAATGAGGAGCTTAGAGAGGTCATCTGGGAACAACAGTCAGAGATAGAGGCCTTGTCCCTTGACTTAGAGAGGGCCAAGTGGAATATAAAGTACTTGGAATAGAGGAACAAGTAGCTAGAGGACTAGTAGGTGATCATGGAGCTGCAAAACATTCATGAGCATCGCCAAGCTGCTCAAAGGAGAAGGGTTGAGCTCACTTATTTGGAGCAGGAAATCAATGAAGATCGGGAGGCCAAACTCAAGAGGACCAACATGCATTTGGAGAGGTTACTAGACAAAGCTAATAAGGACCTTGCACTGCTGAGGCACATGGAATTTCACTACCGGGCACGAAACATGAGTGCCAAGGCCCAAATAAAGAGCTTGAAGGCAAAATTGAGGAAAGCAACAAGGAGGGAAAAAGAGGCTATGGAGCAAGATAGACTTAGAATCTTTGTTGAGGCTTCCTTAGCTCAGCATGGCACCCCATAAGGAACCTCCAGCCCAAATTTCAGCAAATTTTGGGAAGTTTTGGTCAAATTTTGATTTTTTGGGCAAAAAAAAGTAAATTCCTCCCTATGCGCCGCACCACTGGCGCGATGCTAAATTTATAGGGCTCCAATCAAGGAATGGTTTGAATTTTTGGATTCAGAATAAAAAATCATGACTACTAGTGCCCGGGAAAGAAATTTTGACAAGATCTGGGTCTCTTAAAGGTTAAAAAACACCCAAAAATGGCCTCTCTACCACTTTTTTGAAACACAGAAAGCAGTCTTGGGAGAATGAAGATTTGGAGGGGAAAATGAGCTCCAAATTCAAAAATTCCAGTTGGGTTAGAAAGCAGACAGGACAATATTTCCATCAAGCCCACTTGGGAACATTTTGGAAACCTAAAAGTGCCCCAAAATAGGCCCCAAAGTGGTGCAACACATAAAGAATTTGGCACGACGCACAGAGGAAAAACTGCCAATTTGCTCCCGTTTTGTGAAATTTCGGTTAGTGACTTCTCCAAGTGGGCCTAGTCAACTACACTTTGGTTTTTTAGCACCAAAGGTGGAATTTAAATAGATTTTTCTCCAGATTGGCATCCATCCAGGTGGTAAAGGAATACAAAGGGTCACCCCAGCCAAATGTCATGCTTGTGAGCGTTGCACCTCTAGCTGATGGTTATCTCTCCAACTCCATTTTGTA
>Ga0115844_100580_pt1 | contig 10687 bp, 8 predicted proteins | sample InSIn1gowninarea_FD_83858 | JGI IMG/M metagenome (GOLD analysis project Ga0115844, IMG submission 83858) | reverse complement strand
GAGGAGTTAAGGAAAGCAAGAAACTTTCAGGAATTCTCCTTAAACAGATGAAAACATAGATATCAAACAAACTTAAAGGCAGAGCATAAAGATTATGAATTCTACCTTAACACTTCATTTGTTTAATTGCAGAAAATAAGAGGAGAAAAATGATACACATAAACAACTTACAAGTACTGAAAGAAGCACACCATCAACACAAATAACCACAGGAATCCCAAACAGTGCTGCAAAACCCTGGTCTTTCCTTTGCCAAAATTGCAGAGATAAAATGTACAATAAAGTCTCAAAGCTTTCCCAAGAGTCCAACCATGAAAATGACTAAGAAAATACATAATATAGGCAAGCTAACACATTCCCTTGCCTCTAGGGGTCGAGCTCATCATCCTAGGAGCTGTTTCAACCAATTCTAAACATGGAGCAGGAATCTAGTTGACCAAAACAACCTGCCTCTAAAAGCTAGGAAACCAATTCATTCATTAATTTTTTTGTTATTTTATGAATGAATCATATAGAATAGGTAAATAAGAGTCAAGTCAACATGAAATTTCATTAATTACATCAAGGAGGGTGAAAAATCGCACCAAAAGTCAAAATTGGTCCAATGGCTGCGTTTTCCTAAGTTGAAGATGAAAAATTTGGAAAATGTCCTGATGCGTAGCGTGCCAAAACCCTACGCGTAGCGCTCCTTTCAGCCCACTTTTGGGGCACTTCCCGGCATCCAAATTGAGCTCAGGTGGGCTTGTTGGAAAGGTCTGGACGTCTACTTTCCAACCTAAGTGGAATTTGTCAATTTGGTGCCCGTTTTCCCCTCCAAAAATGCATTCTCCCAAGACTGCTTCCTGTGTGTCCAAAAAGGGGCAGTGAGGTCATTTTCTGCATGTTTTTTGACCTTTTGGGGGCCCAAAACTTGATGAAATGTCTTGGTAGTGGCTGATCAGGTGTATTTCATCATGACAAATCCAAAAATGTAAACCTTTCTTGAATTGGACCTTCCCATCTTCAGGGTAGCGCGCGGCGCGCTACGCGTTGAGGGCAAAAACCTGTTTTTAATACAAAAAGTTCAAAATTGACCAAAACTTCTCCAAATTTTTTGGAATTTGAGCTGGGGGTGTATCATCAAGTACCATGCTCCTTCAAGGAGGCTTCGGCTAAAATTTGGAGTGGATCAGACCTTTTTCGTCGTTTTAATGCCTTGCTCAATCGCCCTTTAAGAACCTTCATTTTCGCTTTGCAAACATGCATGCGAGCCCAGTAATGATTCTTCATATGGCGAAGCATATCTTTGTCTCTGTTTGCCTTGGCTAACAATTTCTCTAAATGAGTGTTCACCCGGATGAGCATAGACTCTCGCTCAATAGGTGTCAAATCACCGGGTCTCTTGCGGGCCAAGTTTCGGTCTTCTCGGATTCGCCGTAACTCATAAAGAGTGTGTTCATCTTCTAGCTGCTTGTTGCGCTGCTCCAAATAGTTGATTGTCCAATTGGCCATTTCTAATTTCTGTTGCAACAAGTGATTCTCAGCCTTTTGTTGCTGAATGATCTCCTTTAGCTCCGAGCTAGGAGAACTGATATCAAGATCAATAATATCCGTGTCCGGATCTCCTGAAGGTCCCTCATCAAATATGGGTTGCTTGCCGCTGTCCTGTACCTATACCTGTGCTGCAGAAGGCGAGACCCTTTCCACCTGATGTGGAGATAATACTCGCTGTGCCGATGAAGAAGGCGAGACCCCTTCCACCCTAGGTGGAGATAATACTCGCCGTGCAGATGCAAATAAGGCCCTGTGGCCTCTCTGATATGTAACATATGAAGGAGCGCTGACATGCTCGGGCTTAGGAATGTCAAACTGATGTGAAGGCCCTCCCTCATCATGGATAATCTCGGGAGGTGGCTGTGGCACCGTGACAAAGTCGCGAGAAATGAAATCCTCGCAAGCAATACCCTGTTATGCCAACTGATGCATCACTATGATCTTAATCAGTGCATAATGATAGATTCTCTTATGCTGCTGTGCTGGGCTCTTCCTTTATACTAAAGGAACCATCCTCTCTATGTTGCGACACATGAAAAATGGAATGTTCATCATTCGTACCCTTGTGAAATGCATCAACAAACGGATATGGTACGAATAGAGATGTGAAAATCTGCCCTCACAAGTAAAATATCGAATAATGAGTCTCATCAAAGGTGCATACTCATCCCTTAGGAATCTGAAAGGAAAAACAGCAGTTAGGTGTCTCATACACCCAGGTTTGATATATGGCTCATAGTGAAATTTGTCTAACTGCTGGCATTTATTCCACTCCTCCCCAACATTTGGTATCCCAGTGGCTTGAGCAACAATCTCGGGTGATAGGGTGAAGTCCACTCCCGCAAGGTTCACATGACCATTCTGTAAATGTAGGACAAATAAGCGAACTAGTTCTCTGTGATGTTGAATTTGTGAGATCTGCTCACAATATCCAAAACATGATTAGTACTGAAAACAGGTCATTGCAAGTGGACAAGCTTGCAAATGAGCCAAAGAAGTGGGCTCCTCCCTGACATGCTGACCACCTTTGCCACCTTTGTGATACCTCCTTGGCACATTTATTTCCAGTGTAGAATCACTATCATAATCCTGCTCATAAGCTGACTCGGTTTCTGACATATTGTTGAAGACAAGATGGCTAGAATATATATGCTGATATACAACTGTGTACACAATTGACTGTATACTTTTTTTTTTTCTCAAAATGTTGTGACCAAGGGGACACAATTATACAAGGGAATTGTTAGGAAAGGGGAAACATTAGGGAAATGGGGACAATGGAAATAAAACAGGGAATTTAGGGAAGGGAAGGGACATGAAAATTTTTAAGTTTTAGGATTTGGGATGAGGTAGGGTAGGAAAATATGTTTGTAGTAGAAGGGAGGGGTTAGGATTGGAGAGAGAATAGCATAGGGTTTTATGAGGAATTATTGGGGAAAATATTGGTGAATATAGGGGGTGGGAAACACATGAAATGGGAAAACCTTGGCAACATTTATGTTTGAAAACCCTACAGCAATCTTGGCATTTAAATCCTCACAGCAAGCTGTGATTGGATGCATGAGAAGAGGTGTTTGAGTGTGTTTCAGGCAAAGTTCTGGGCATAAATTTCAATGCATAGTACGCCTCACCTGATGTGTAGCGCGCCCTAGATGCGTAGCGCACTTGTAAATTTTCACTGAGAAATGTGGCCTGATGCATAGCGCACCCTGGATGCGTAGCGTGCCCAACCTGATGCGTAGTGCGACTTTCAGGTGACTTTTGGAGGCCTTCCTGGTGTTGAAATCAGGTGCAGGATAACTCGTTGGAAATTTCTTTGAGTCTACTTTCTAACAAAACTGAAATTTTTCAATTTGGAGTTCATTTTCCCTGTCAAAAATCAAATCTCCCAAGACTGGTCAAAATGTGCCAAATGAGGCTTCCTCAAGGCAGAGTGCTGTTGCAGTCAACTTTTGAATGCCTTCCTCAACTCCAAATTGAGCTCATGATAGCTCATTGGAAAGCTCTTTGTGTCCAGTTAGCTTTTTACTTATGAAGAAAGTCATTTGGTGAACGAAGCTAGGAGAAAACTTGATTTTCCTGAGGTCACTTCAGAGGTGCATTCAATTTTCCTGAGGCGATTGTATTTTTGACATTTCTCTAAAACCATGACACCTGTGTAAAAAGTGAAGGAGGTTTTTCTTCCTTGGCATGTTGTGGACAAAAAAATCTCTTAGTTTTTCAAAATTCATCTTTGATTGCTCTGAAACATCTTTTGAGTGAAACTTATCCCGATGTGTGGAACAAGGGATTTTGTCGAAATGAAGCGAAATGAAGGGGATAAGGGGCTTCTAAATTCTTGGGGAAATTTTTGGAAGTAGGGAGGGATGTTAGGAAGTAGGGGAAAGTGGAATCTCAGAGATCAAGTGATGGGAAGGGGTCCAAAAGGGCGAAACACAGGCTCAACCTAGAAAATTGCCAGGTTGTAGCAAGAAACCAGGGTTTGTGCGAAAATGAGGAATTTGGGGGATCTCAGTGATGGGAAGCATTTGATAAGGTAATTTAAGGATAGGGGAAGGTGTATGAACATCAGGAAACAAGTTTTTCCGATGATTTGACCATCCAAGAGAAATTACCTCAAAAACCCTAGAAGAGGGAAATGGACCTTACCAAGGCACAACTAAAGCATGAACAAGGTGTAACATGACCCAATGGAACCTGATATGATGATAACAACCATATGAATGATGATAGACTCAGCTGAATAGTGACATAGACTGACATTTGGGCAACTTTGAAAAGAGTGAAAGAAAACCCTAGATCTAGTGCCTAGTGACCAAATTTTGCTTGAAGACTCTTTGAAATGACAAAATTGACCTTGACACTTTAAAATCACTTTGTAAGAGCATGTTTGATCACTGGAGGAAGGCTGCAAAGACTGACACTAACAGATTCCCCACCAACATGTAGGCATCGTGCAATGCCCATTTTAGCACATCAAAGCATTGGTGCTCTGGTACCGCGCTCTCAAATGTGGTTAGGAATTCATCTGCTGCTATCAGTCCATCATACATCGGCAATTCTCAATCCTGAGATTTTACACAATACAACAACTTAGTCATCATATTGCAGTTTAACATTGTTACTTCATTCAGTCGATTATGCCATCACTCGTCTTCCTCATCTGAATCTGTAGTGCAGGTTTCTACATGCTCCCACGATATTCTTCCTTCTACAGTTGGATTGATCCAATCTTGATTTCTTGCAGTAATATTGTAGATACAATCCAATGCATCATCGCTTCCTTCGTCGTGCACAGGTTCAGTGTAATGCGGTCCTTCAGCTGAGTCTAATGGAATGACTAAGTGGAGTGACTTCTTCTCAAATATCATTTTTCGATTCTTTAAATTGATAACCCCATTCATATCGGTGGCCCAATCTATCCTTAACAACACAGGGTAAGGGCTACTTTCATCCACGATTTCTATTACCTCAAAGTATGTTTGTGTGCTTGTGCCTTCTATATCAATTGTAATTCCTTGCAATCTTCCCATGGGCAGGATCTTCTTTTGGTTTGCCATCCATAATTGAATAGGATACCATTATAGTGTGTGCTTGCCCATGCATTCCCAAGTCTGTTTGTGTAGAACGTTTGCATCAAAGCCTAAGTCTAGAATGATCTGATCCATCTCATAGTCACCAATTTGCGTCATTAATCACATTTCCCATATAGTACATGAAGCATGTTTCCCAAATTTTTGGACCATGCAAGGTTCACCCGATCCTGCACACCTAGTTATCTACTCTTGTAATCCTTTAACCACCCTATTTTTGTGAAGCAATTTCATGCATGTCTATAAAAAAGTAGTTAGCATCGAGGGATCCCTTTCCAGCTCAGGTTGATCCTTACTACCTAGGGTAGAGACCTCCGCGAAGCTCCTCCTAGCTTCCAAACATGTCTCCTTCGAACCCTTTCATCTTCCTTGGTTAGCTTCCCCTTATCCTCCCTGTGGCCATGCCATTTCTAGGTATCATGTTCATGCTGGGGTCTTCCTTGCATGGTTCAAACCTCATCATCTGGATGTTCTGCGTCATCATAGGTTGTGCTACCCTTTTCTCATGGATCTGCGCTATCAGTGTGGCAAAATCTATCATTTCATGATCGAATTGCTCGTAGAAGGGGCACAATATTCTGGTTACGTTATTACAATCTCGTGCGTAGTGCCCTGGTCCTCTGCAGTTGTAACAGATTGGCTACCCATGGCCCATTCCTAGCCCCATTCCTCCTCATCCTTGTCTTCGCCCTTAGAACCCACCTTACGCTATTGCCATGGCTGGATCCTGACCTCATGCCTTGGTCTGCATCATATAGGTTGGTGCTCAATCCATCAGTAATTCATCACTATGTCAGTCTCATTGATCATGGCCCACCAATCTACAAAAATTGCAAAATAGTTGTTGGGGTGTTTGAGTAAACTATTGCAATAGGTGATAGTTGTCTATGTTGTGCTTTCCTCCCACCTCATAGATTACACACTAGAGTGAGGGTGGCACGCTTGGCCCCGCTTGTGCCTCTGGTCGCAATGGTATTGGTCCCCCCACTGTCAAGTAGTTTTGGAATATTAGACAATGATCCTTATCATGGCCCTGGACTTTACGCTTTATGCACCACACCTCCTCACGCACTTCTAGCATGGGCACCTTCTCCTGTTCCAGACTTTGCATTTCCAAGCATATATTTTGTATTTGCATCTCGATCTACTGAACTCCCTACCCATGATCCTATATTCAAGTCTCATGCAACCTCATTGCTATTTCTAATGCTTCAGCCTGGGTCGAGATCTTATGTTGTGACAGCATTGTCCTCAGGTGTGGCATTAAAGATGCCACAAACCACGCATGGTGTTGCGCATCTGTTAGTGTCATGTTAGCCTCTTGGATCATACTCTTCAGTATCTCATCTAGATCCCAAGGGGTTTCTCTTGGCAGCATCACGATCTCCTTGAATCTGATGATTGATTGCATCTCCAATTTCTGCTGACTAAACTCCTTTTTTAGCGCATCTCAGATATCTGCTATTCTGGCATTGGGGTGGTTGCTAGAGTGCTTAATATACCAAATCAACGCACAATTTTTTAGTGCACTTACTAAGGTAGCCTTTTTAATATTATTATCCGTAACTTCGTGCGCTTCCCACACTACGCTTACTATGGACCAAAATTGTTCTGGATCTTCACTTCCTACTCCTTTGAACATAGGCAACTTGATCGCGTTTTCCATGCTAAACTTCTTTTTTGCGCACAAGTGTGCTAAGGCCACCTATGAACTCGTACCGCTCCTGATCCAATCAATCTTCAATTTCCATAGGGTTCCAAACTTCCAACATCAAACATCCCTCAGGCAAATCTTGGTCCTGATAATGGAACCATTTGTTGCCTTATTGGGCCCTGACCCAGGTTCGAAAGAATTATTAGCCAAACAAATCCCACAGCTACCAACCGTTTCGGCAACAGTCTGTAGAGCGCAGACTAAGTCTCACCCAAGGTAGCAAGGGAGGGTGTTGGAACCAGGCTTCCACACCCTTGGGATGTCTTGATGTGGTCTGGAGGGGTCGTGAACCATTCTGCGGCCTCGTGCCACTCTATACTACTATCGGAATTTCACTTAGATCCATGCAGGTGCACTTTCTTATTAATGAAGTTGTTACAAATCCGATCTTCTTGTTACAATCTTTAAGCAAACATTTAACAATAAAACCCAGTGCGCGCAATCATAATTCTTTTAAAGACATAAACCCATATAATGAACTAATATAACAAATGTATGAACCAGAGTATAATAGATCTATGATATTTCAAAACGAACTTATCTTTAATAATATCTTTGTTTTAGTACAATCTTCTTTCTTCTCTGTGCACACAGCTACAGGGGTCTGCATACATAGCTACAGGAGCCTCTATCTACCCACTAACACCCTTTACTCAAACTTATAGATGCAGAATACCAAATACTTTCACCAACCCATAATACATCAGATCTCTTCAAAAACTACCTTCTACCCTTAGAGCCTCACTCGACAAACTGACTTACTCCCTATTATTCTATATTATTTTTGGGCAGACAGCCCCTTAACTCAACCTATTACATTTCGTGCTCCACACATTTTGGAGATTTACAATATTATTACCCTAACTTCTAGGCCTTAAGCCCCAAAACCATTACACAAGGTGTCTACTACCCAACAAGTACCATACCCAAAACTTTGTTGGGTTCGAGTCTTGCATGTAGTTAACTCTGCCTTTAAATGGTGAAGCACTACTTCACACCAACTAAACATCTGTGGCTAGACACAGTCAACTGCAAGCAATAGTTGGGCCTTTGTTGCAGCATGGGGACTCTTTGACCCCACTAACCACACAATCAACCATAAAATAGCCCTTACAGACCTAGACCTTATCCTTTCTATGGAGACTCTCTTGATGACTAGTCTGCTCTCAGTGATGTAGTAGGATTGCACCAGCTCTAGGGTAGATCGTGGATCTGGCGTACCCCCGGTAAGGTTTTCCTATGCCCCATGGCACGATAGACTAGTTAAAAAGTATATGTCATCACGGTCAATATCCAGCTTATGATCTATAATCTTGAACACTTCCTCGTGTTCATCCCAGCACTGGATAATCCATCTCAATAAATCCTCCTACCCTTTCCTTAGCTCCAACTTTGCATACTTCAATAAACCACAGTGGCACAAAGCAAGTATGCATGTTGGATTACTTTGCATAAACAATTCCTGGCTATCATGGGCCCATTCACTCCATAGGCTAGTCATTATGGCCTGAAACTTGCACAAAATAACCCTAAAAATAGTCAAAATGGGGCAAAGCAACTTCAGGAATCACTGCATGAGGTTTTAAACTATGCCCTTAAGCTCTGATGCACACCCTAGTGATATACAGGGAGAATTAATGCCCTGCAACAGGTCGTATAGGCCATTTAACGCTCCCTACAGGCCTACCAGAGGGCGTTAGTGTGCAAATACTACTTTAGGACACCTCAGATCTGCAAAATTACACCCCTGAAACTAATAAGAAAGGTTAAGCAATGCATAGAGCAAGGTTTTTACCTCTACCTAGGATTGACAACACATTGAATGGTTGCTCAAATTTCCTGCAATGGTTCGTAGAAAATCTGCTCCTCTTTGGCTCCAAAACGCTCTCACAATTCTCAAATAGTGAAAATGGTGAATGTGAAAGCTCAAAAAACTTCCTTATATTTATTTTTGGAGAGATGATTTTTTGAAATCATTAAAGAGGAAATAGTCCATTCCCCATGATTATTTATCATGCATGAACCCATATGGATAGGAATTGCTACTTTTTTATACTTTTTTTCGCTTTTGATGAAAGTACCCTCATGAATGAAAAGTAGTAAAAGCTGCAAGCAATTCTCAAAGGGGTGCTTCTCTTTTATAGGATATTTTCTCGCTCTCAAAAACTGAAAAATCCCCGAGTTTCTCATCATTGGGCTCATTAAACACATATGATGATGGTCCGAGCAACTCTTTTTTGCTCTTTTTCTAGCTCATTAAATTGAACAAGATCATTAGAGCATTCTTTTTAGGAACTTTTTTCTTGCTCATAAAACTAAAAAAATCTCGAGTCTTTTCTTTAGGCTCATTAAATATTTATAAAGATGACTCGAGCATTATTTTAGGTACTTTTTTCACTCATTAAACTAAAAAATCCTAAGTTTTTGTTACCGGGCTCGTTAAAATTCTACAGCAGCAACAAGAGCACTTTTTTTTTTGAGACCATTTCTCGCTCTTAAGTCAAAAAATCCCTGAGTTTTTCCCCTTCTTCAAGATTGTTAAATCTATGAAGAAGGAATGAGTAGTTCTTTTAACTCTTTTTCCTTGCTCAATAAACTGAGAATGATACCTTGAGTTTTCTTCATTTGACTTGTTAAAATTTGATGAAGGTATTGATTTTATCATCGAACAACTCATTAAAAATTCACGACGAAAAACGAGTTCAGTCCGTCTCCTCGTACTTGTAACAAAATGAAGTAAACATATATTGAACATAGGTTTCTCTTTATCCAGATTCAATAGGTTAACTCACAGAAAAGTAACCAATTTGGGTATACTATTAACTTTTTGTCGCACCCGGTTAACAACTATGACAAAGGGACCACCCTCGAGTCATTCATTACGATCTTTTAAAACTCTTTCAATATATAAGACCATCGAGTTGTCTAGTCTAGACTCATTAAATTAAATAGACAAGATATAGAGTCACTCTTTTTACGATCCTTTTAAGACTCTTAAAACATGAAAATATCGATGTGTTCTCCTGTCTGGACTCATTAAACTAGTCAGATAGGGCATAGAGTCCCTCTTTTCACAATCCTTTTCAGACTCTTAAAAAATGAAAAGATTGACGAGTTTACCCATCTGGACTCACTAAACTAATCACACGGTAAAAGTAGACAATACAACTGAATTTAGTATTAGATGGCATGGTTTGGCAGTAGTCGTTCCCTTGAACATGGCACTCCCTTAGATAAACCTTCCTTATGAAAACCTCTCAATATGAATCGTACCATCCTATGAGTTTTAGACTAAATACCCCGATGTTCTTACATCTCTATATCCTAACACTCTTTGGTGTTCATGAGTCTAGTGTTGCATGGTTAAAACCATTGTCGTGCCTTCTATTGTTCAAGGGTTAACCTTTTGTTTCCTCCATCAACCCATCAAGCATATCCTTTCATCAATCCCTTTGTCATTTAGACCCAATGCTCAAAGATTCCTCAAAAACCAAATCATTCTTGTCTCGTTTCATGTCAATTGATGTAGGACATGTTATTGCCTACCTCTCAACAGGTATCTTCCTATCGACGTCAACACTCTATCTAGGAAGACAACCCAGAAACACATTCAGTGTCTTGGTACTTGTAGACATTAGTGGTAGGTCAGCTTGTGTTTGATCAGGGGTTCTCATTATTGGCTCCTGGTTAAGTAATTCTATGGGTGTTCAACAACAAAAACATCGTTCACACTTGTTAGATTGTGCAAGTTTCAGGCCATAATGACTAGCCTATGGAGTGAATGGGCCCATGATAGCCAGGAATTGTTTATGCAAAGTAATCCAACATGCATACTTGCTTTGTGCCA
>Ga0115844_100579_pt1 | contig 10697 bp, 10 predicted proteins | sample InSIn1gowninarea_FD_83858 | JGI IMG/M metagenome (GOLD analysis project Ga0115844, IMG submission 83858) | reverse complement strand
ACAGTGGAAAAACCCTTAACATTCCGAAACCTAACCCTAGAGGATGAAACGCCAAACTATGGGCCCTGTTTGGGGTAAATTGGTACATCAACTTCCCACGATCATAACTTTGGCATACGATCTCTGTTTGACGCATACAATATCTCGTTAGAAAGATCTATCCAAGCACTATCATTGTTGGAACATGCAACAACGGTCCATTACATGAACACATGTTTCCCCCGGATTCCCTAAAAAACATCGCTTAGGGCCTCAAAATGGCTCCGGAAGTTCAGGACCCGAAAAACTACTAAAAATAGTAAGTTGTGCTACAATTAAGGAAACTGAAGATGCTGAGAAGAACAATGGTGGGGGTCCAGGTGGGCTTGGCAGGTGGCCACCAAGATCCACCTAGATTATTCCTCCCCCCTTAGGAAGCAATGGTCCCCATTGCGTTGAGTTCCTCCATGAGATGAGGAAACTTTTGCTGAACTTGGTCCCTGGTGAGCCACTTGCCCTGGTGAAGGAATTGGCCTGCTTTGACAACTCGATATAGTTGGATATTCTGTTGGCGAGTGTTCTTGATCTGTGTGTCCATGATCCGATCAGTTGTAGTCTATTCCATGCAATTTGGGTTTAACTCTGTGGGTGTGAGCTTCTCTGCAATGTCGGATGTGATTAGCACTGGTGGAAAGTACGACCGAAGGCGATCCACATTGAACACTTGGTGTAGGCCAAGGAATGGGGGAATGTTGAGCTCAAATGAATTGTCCCCCACAGCCTTAGTAATCATGTAAGGACCATATCAGAGTGACCTTAGTTTCCGATAGGCTCTAGTAAGGCATTCCTTTTGCAGATGCAACCAGACTTTGTCGCCTACCTGAAACTTGTGTGGCACCCGTTGTTGATCATGTCGCTGCTTGTACTTGGAATTTGATTTCTCCAGAATGTCATGGATCTACTGGCGAATATGTTGGATGTGCTCAATGAAGCTAGTTTCCTTATCTGTTTCGGACTCGACATGATCTGATGCTGTGTGAGTAGCTGCAAGTGGTAGGGCCACATCAATGGGGCATAGTGGTTGGAATCCCAAGCCCACCTAAAAATCGTTGTGGCCAGTCGAGCTGTGAAGAGATCGGTTGTAGCTATGCTGAGCATAGGGGAGGCTCTCATCCCATGTGCGTGGATTCTTTGAGTTGTACATCCACAGAATGTGTACAATCATCCGATTGACAACCTCAGTCTGGCAATCAGTTTGAGGATGGAAGGCTGTGGACATAGTGAGTTTGGTGTCCAGCATTGACCAGAGACTGGACCAAAATGTACTGAGGAACCGATTGTCCCAATCTGAGATGATAGACTGTGGGATCCCAAAGTGCACCCACACTCGTTGAAAGAAGAGTTTAGCAGTGACTTCTGCTATGATATTCTTCTTGCAGGCCGCCATAATGGCCATCTTCGAGAACCTATCGACGACCAAAAAAACAAAATCATTTCCATGCTTGGTGGAAGGAAGCCCTGACATGTAATCCATGGAGATGGATTCCCAAGGTTGACTAGGGGTAGGAAATGATGTATAGAGGCCTTGCTTCTTGATGGTTGGTTTGGCAATGGCACAGGTAGTACATGATCTGATGTACTTCCCGACATCCTGTTGAAGATTTGGCCAATATAAATAATTTTGTAGTACTGCCACTGTTTTTTCTCAACCCCGAAATGTCCAGTAGCCCGACTGTAGTGTGCTTCCCAAATCATATTGCCACGCTCACTTGAAGGAACAAAAAGATGACCCAGGTGGCATAACAGTGCACCTTGGAGGTGAAAATCTGGAACATGCTGACCCCCCAAGAGTGTCTGGTATGTGTGGCCAAATTCTCGGTCACTTTTGTAGAGAAGTGGCCAGTCAGAAATCTCGTGCCCACAAGAGTTGAGCAGAGTGGTTAACGCCATGATTGGTGGTCGACTGAGGCAATCTGCAACATGATTGGTGCTGCCATTCTTATACTTGATATTCAGATGGAACTATTGCAGATATGTAGACCACTTCTGATGGCGATCATTCTGCAATTTCCCTTGGGTCTATATGAACTGCAGGGATCGGTGGTTTGTGTGGGTGACTATTTCCTTCCCCAAAATGTAATGCTTCCATTGTCGGCAGGCCTGAACAATGGAGTACATCTCTTTATCATAGGTTGGATACTTCCGGACTATGTCTGAAAGTGTTTCACTGTGATATGCCAATGGATGCCCATGTTGAGTAAGGACTACCCCAATAGCATAGTCAGAGGCATCTGTCTCGACCTCAAATGGTTGTTGTAAATCTGGTAGCATGAGCATTGGTGCCATGCAAAGGCAATCTTTCAATTCTATGAATGCCTTCTGTTTAGATTTAGACCAAAAGAATTTCTCTTTTGCTCCTCCCTTGGTGACTTGACTCAAGGGCCAAGCGATATGAGAAAACCCCAACACGAACCTGCGATAGAAGTTAGCAAGGCCTAGAAAGCTGCAGAGCTCTATGAGAGTGGTTGGGGATGGCCAATCCCGAATGAATTGGATCTTGGCCAGATCCACATGCACCCCCTGTTCATCAATAATGTATCCTAGATACTGAACCCGGGTCATGCCAAAAGTGCATTTCTCCAAATTGGCACACATCTTGTGTTGCTGCAGTGTTTGAAGAACCTGTCGGATGTGGTGGAGGTGCTCTTCCCAACTCTGGATGAAGATCAGAATGTCATCCAAGTATACCACTACAAATGAGTTGGTGAATGGCCGCAATATGTCATCCATTAGAATCATGAAGGTTGCAGGAGCATTCGTCAATCTGAAAGGCATGACCAACCATTCGAGGAGGCCCTCCTTGGCTTTGAAGGAAGTCTTCCACACATCAGAGGGTTCAATTGGTAACTGGTGATACCCTGACTTCAGATCGATCTTGCTGAAGTAATTTTCCCCCTTTAGTTGGTCCAAGAGGTCATCAATCCATGGGATTGGGTACCTATTACAGACAGTAATCTTGTTCAATGCCCGATAGTCAATACAGAGTCTCCAAGTCCCATCCTTCTTTTGTACCAACACGATTGGGCTCCCACAAGGTGAAGAACTTGGACGGATTTGACATTTCTGCAGCAACTCCTGAATCTGCCTCTTGATTTCATCGTTCTCTAGAACCAAACGCCGATAAATTGGTCCATTGGGTAGCGGCGCACCTGGGGTTAGATCGATGGAGTGCTTGACCTGACAGTGTAGAGGAACCCCTGCGGGGGAGGTGAAGATGTCCTCGTACTCCTTCACGACCTTATCCATCTGTAGTTGTCGTGCGGAGGGGTCCTGTCTCGAGGTCCTGGCCATCAACTTCTTCTTTCCTTGAGGGTGTATCATCAGGAAAACAAACTTCCCAGTCTTGGAAATGATTTTACTACATTGTTTTGTAGTAATCAAGGAGATGGCGGTAGGCGGTGCTACCTATGGTATCCTGTACAACTTATTCCCCAATGTAACAATAACATCCCAGGGCCTTGATTCATACACAGCATGTCGCTTCCACAAGTATGGTTGTCCTAATAATACATCACAGACTTCAAGGGGAGCAATGTCACACAATACCTCATCCGTGAAAGGCTTGATGTTGTACGAAAGGTGAAATTGTTGGCTCACGCGAAGATCCCATCCTTGGTGAAGCCACATGATGTTTTATGGTTATGGATGTGCTGTGGTCGGTAAGCCCAACCGCTTCACAACCTCCGCCGAAATGAGGTTCTTTTGGCTCCCGCTATCGACATTGAACTATAGCAAGGAGCCCTTTACCCACATTTAGTAGTGGAAGAGACGCTCCTCCTCCTCTGGATCTTCGGGTTCATTTTTCTGGATCTTGGCGGTAGAAATAGTGGCATTGGGATTTGCTTCAATGATCTCCTTCCCCTTTTCATTCCCCTTGTTGGGTTCTGACTCAGAGTCAGAATATGTATCTGATTCTAGACCCATTAGCTCGGCCACTAGTGACTGCTTGGCCCGACACTCACAAGTGTTGTGAGTGGAGCTCTTATGGAACTCACACCATTTTCCTGTGTCCTTTTTCATCTTCGCGGTGTTGTTCTTTGTCTGCAGCTTTGGCGGATTGTCTTGTGCTGCCCCGCCTTGGCTTTGCCCTTTGTTTTGTGTTTTAAGGGCACCTTTCCCTTGCTTCAGGTTCACAAATCTAAAGTCTCGCTTCTTTTGTTTAAACTTCTGCTAGACGTTGACGGCATACCGGTATGTTGTGCCAAGCGAGGAGATGTCCAGGAATTGTATTTCTTCCTGAATGTACTTGTGCAGGAAGTCGTAGTATTTGAGTATCAAATGATTCTCCGTATCCTTGATACCCAACGTTGTGCGAAGGGTATGGAAAATATTTGTGAACTCCAGCACGTCTTGGTCCCTTCCCTACCGTAGCGTGGTCCATTTTATGAATTCATCCTCATAGCTTCCGACAGGGTAGTACTACTCCTTGATGGAATCGCGGAATGAATTCCAAGTGGGCGTGGCTGAAAATAGTGAGCCGGTAGTTTCATCCTTCTGCTCGCAGTAGGTTTCCCACCAGTCCTTGACATGGGGGGCTGCTTTGAGAAGAGTGAAAACAATCTTTTCTCAACTTGAAAACTCATGAACATAAAAATACCCTTCTAGCAGATTTAACCATTTATCTACTACGTCTGCATCTATTTTACCCTCGAAGATGGGGATTTAAAAATTAAATTGTACCTGAAAGGGCGTGGCATTTCTAGAGTAGCTGCTAGAAGCCAAAGCGTCGCTTCTGGGTAGCCGCTAAAGGATCTGGGTGAAACTGTCCATCATCACGTTCTGTTGTTGCTCGAGGGCTTCTTCGAGCAAGATTTTGATAGGATCCCTTGCCCCCTCGTCTTTCTTCTCGTCCGCCATGGGAGGCCGTCGGGATTTGCGAGGCTGGTCTTGTAAAGGTTCGACCAGTTCAAGCCCTAACTCCTTATATCCCGACCTCGTTGGGGACATGCAAAGAAAAATAGAGAAAAAGCAGACCGCTCTGATACCACTGATCCGGATTTAAACAGGAACGTAATAAAACACAGAGACAACCATAAAAATAGATATGCAGTGTAAATAATACTTTACTTCATTAATATAGAATACTAAAATATGCTTACAAACAGTAATGGAAATAACCCATCTGGGGCGATGGTAGCTTATCTCTGAGAAGAGATGTGGTGGCTACATGCCTCTGAACTGTCTTACAATGAGGATCGAAGGCCTATTTATTGTTGAGAAACAGTGGAAAAACCATTAACATTCTGAAACCTAACCCTAGAAAATGAAACACTAAACTATGGGCCCCGTTTGGGGTAAATTGGTACATCAACTTCCCGGGGTCGTAACTTTGGCATACGATCTATGTTTGACACATACAATAGCTCGTTAGAAAGATATATCCGAGCACTATCATTGTCGGGATGGGCAACATCGATCCATCCCACGGACCCATGTTGCCCCCGGATTCCCCAAAAAACGTCGTTTAGGGCCTCAAAATGGCTCCGGAAGTTCATGATCCAAAAAACTGCTAAAAATAGTAAGTTGTGCTACAATTAAGGAAACTAAAGATGTTGAGAAGAACAATGGTGGGGGTCCTGGTGGGCTTGGTAGGTGGACAAAGAGATCCACCTGGATCGGTTCTTTAAATTCATATTTTTGCTACTCTATTGTTGGTTGTTGTGTATTTCCCTCAACAACTTCAATGAATTTATACTAGAACCGATTTATAGTAGTTGCGTGCTTACTTTATTTTTTATTTATGTATTTCTTGGGTCATTTATTTTTATGTCTTATATTGTCCTTGTCTTTCGAGTCACCCTTAATTTATGGTTTGCACTTTTTCTTCTCACACCAGAGTTTCAACTTCTTAATGACATCATTCAACATTTGGGGTTCCAAAGTCTCAATCCGATCCTTGAATTCTAGAGGTAGGCCATTGATGAATTCGTGGATTTTTTACTTCTCATCCTTGTGATATGGTATGTATCTCAATACCTCTAGGAACCTGGTGATTTATTCCTCATCTAACATTTGTCACATTCTAAGCTCATAAAATTCCTTTGCCTCGATGTGATAATATCACTTGCTCAAATATTAATTCCTTAAAATCTTCTCAAATTCAATGCCAGTCAATTCTTTCTCAATGATTCCAATGACATTTTTTAGATCTTCCCACCATATGTATTCCTTTCCTTTCAAGTTATAAGTAGCGATATTGTAATTCACATTTCCATAATAATCATGAATTCTAAAATATTTCCTTAGGCCCAACAACCAACCTTTTGCATCTTCATATTTCTTCATTTACTCATCAAATGTGCATGGTTTTGTTTTATTAAGTTCATATGGCATATAATCCTTTTCCCTTTTTCTCTAATTACGATGATGATGATGATGGGAGTGATGATGGTGCCTTCTGGTAGTAGAGTTGGAAGGTCTACTAGAATGCCACACATAATTGTTGCTTATTCCTTCTTGGATAATCAGTGGTGCCTCTTCCTTCACAACATCTTCACCTTCCTACCTATGCCTCTTCCTAGACCTACTACCATATGCCCCATTTTCTTTCTCTTTTGACCCCCGAAGGCTCCTCCTATATTTATGACTATCCCCCAAACTAGGCTGCCTCTATCTCTATAAACCTAAAAGGCTTTGAAAAATAACTAAATTTATCTCAACTTTCCTCTCTTAATCTCTCACTAGCCTTTAATTTTATTATTTGAAGCTTTTTACTTTAGCATCTAGGCTTCTTAAAGTATCCAACCAATCAGGTGAGTCTTCCCCTTTCTGTTGGCCAAATGATCTTTCTTCTTCTTTCAATTTGGCCTCTTCATTTCCATGTTGTGACTGATTGAAGCTCTATTGCACCATTCTAGTCCCCATTCCCATGTCTTTCATTTTCATTTCTTGGTTGTGATGTGTTTTAATCCACACACAATTTGTAGATACAACATCAGATAAATAAATACACACAATCATGATCACGAAATTTCATTTTTGGAGCTACCATGGTGAGTTTTACTATAAAAAAACAATCCATGTTAGTATATCCATGATAATCAATATCAAGCCAAAAGAATCACCACCTTTGCATTGCATATTCATTAATCATATATCAATCAACAACAACTGTTAGTTCCATGTTCCATATTTAAATCACAACATAACCATATCATCCATGCATGAACCAATCAATTATAAACTGACTTTTAACACTTGGACATTTCTTTAGTTAATTTTATATAAATAAATGACACCATTGCAGGTACCCTACTATTATTTTCCCATGATAGAGCCCATTCAATCCAAATGTTGAACCTAGATGATATTGATATCATATGTGGACAAACCCCACATTAAACGAAGGTGATAATGTTCAATTGCTAATCTAATCTCTCTTCTAGGTTAAAGACATGGGATAAATATTTTTTCTTTTTGAATTCAAAACTTCAAAAAACTACCACCGTTATGTTTTCCTTGGGGAGATGGTTTCAACGATATAAAATATCACCCCAATTCGGCCTCTGGATCAAGAGTTATAGCTTTGAAATTTCCACTTCCTCATCCTCCTTCTACCATGTGGTAACCATGTGGCATCCAAATCATCCTTTTACCACCACTTGGTGTGGCCATATTAGCTTTCCAACCCATTCATGGAAAGGGTTTGACCAATTCCCGCACTATGCATTAGCCCTGTGTGTGTGTGTGTGTGTGTATAGGTGAGCCAAAAACTACCACAAACTTTAATGTCTCCTTCGGTCTATTACTTGAATCTTCTTCCTTCGCACTCTTGTAAATATTCAGGGGTCAGTCCCTCAGGATGAACTTCAAGGTGCATACACCACTCAAACCAATATCAGGACTCTCATGCTCTAATGTCCACCACCACAGCTTGGCTTACATCATATTTCCCCCTTGTCAATATTCACTTTGGCATCTTGTCTCGAGTAGTAGCCTATGGGATGATTTAGAGCCTAGGTCCACACCTATCCATGTGGCCTCGCTCATGGTTGGGTCACTGCTTTACTCTTGCAATGATTTCTTATGTCAAGTAATCCCAACTTTACTCACCCTAGCTACACCTTTGTGCATTTCTTATTTAAGTTTTGGGATGGGAGTCTTAGCACACATCACCCTAGGTCCTCCCGCCTTATGCTTTAGAATGTACTTTACCAAATATAACTTCTCCATGATCGCGCCCTAACATGTATGCTTGACCCCTTTCATCTTAAGTCTCCTCTTCAATGTCCCAAGGCTTACCTCCAAGTGACTTAGTCTGGGATGATAATTTTTCCAATTGCATAGTGAACTTAATTCCATCTATGCAAGCCTGCGCTGATATTTTTCCAAGTCACGATAGAATTCCAACTTGGGTATTGGGCCCTTCCATTAGCTAATACAAGGGCCCAAAAGAACCCTAACCTTATCCACTCCACCAAATTTTCTATGTTAACCTTGGCTTCCCTTCTACAAAACCCTTATAAACTTCTAAGTTTATGCATCTAGGACATGTCATCAATCAGAAGAAGGCTAAACAAAGTCTCCGGTAACTAACCTTAATAGCCAGACACATTATTATCTGGAATATCAAGAAGCTTTCTTTCCACTCTCGGAAAATCGATGAGATGTCATATGGTTAGACTAATATGTATTGAAATGCCTTTTAAATCCTATTTACAGTGTAAGAATGAATAAATTATCACCATAGCAGGGATCCAAGTAATATAGGACTGAACAATCAATATTTTTTCCCTCTCCAAGCATGTAGTACTACCATAAGAAATGCAAAATCTCGTGTCATTTTTTGAAATTTATTAAGTCGATGGCTTGAACTACCATCGTAGGAAAATACAAGTTTTTATTAGGAGGATCCTCAAATAAATTGGACTATTATTGTAGAGAAATAGAAAAATGGTAGTGTAATTATTTTGTACAACAGAAAGCTCATTTGGTAATGGAGTTTTGAATTTGTTTTTTTTTTTAAATAAATTATTATCATTTTCAAATTCCAATTTCAAATTGTTAAAATTTTCAATATTTAAGTTTTGAACTTTTATTATTAATAATTAATATATTTTTTAAAAATATTAGGTAGTTTAGGTAATGATTATGACTTCATTTGAACTTGAATTAGATGTATTTAATTAATTGAAAAAATAAAGACTCACATGCTATATTCAATATATGTGTTAATGCGAGCACATATAACATCCTCCACTTTTTTAGATTGATTTGTACTAACAACAAATTTAGTGGGAGCATCTTCATATGATTTCTCTCCATTTATAAAATTGTCTAGTCAAATATAAGGAATAATAACTATTTGAGCCCCTTCAGTTTCGTTCCCTGTTAGATATTTAGTAGAAAATTCTATCATATCTTCTAGGTTTTCAGTTTCGAAATCCATAATTTCATCCCACTTTCCCATTTATAGAGTACCTATAAAAAATTTAAGTATTAAGAGAAAATCAAATATGACAATAAGCTTTTATATATATTTTCCTATATGTGCTTCCTCATCTACATGTGTGGCTTCTAGATATGCATGTTGATATATCTTTGTGTAATTACAAAAGTCACACATATAAAAAAGTCAAAAGCACATTTATAAAATTTAATTTCTCTATATATGTTTGCATATAAAGAAGTGCTTGCATAAACAGATGGATCCTTGCATTGAAAATAATTGATTTTGGGGGGATTGTTTTATGAAATAATGGAAAATAGGAGAAAAAGAAGCTGAATTTTAGATTGCATGAGGAAAAAATTGAAGGAAAAATACAGGAGGATGAATAAAACATAGGCCTCAATGATGGAAAAGGACTCTCAGGAGCATTTGACAACCTTTTATCAATTCTTTTTTCTAGCTCTCTATCTATTTGTTCATTATACTCTTACACACCTAGAGTTTTCTTGCAACACTCTTGGAGCTTCTTGGCATACTTTGGATTTGGGGAAAGAAGGAAAAGGAAGGCATGAAAGGACAAGGGAGAAATTGGATCAACAACTACAATTGGATTATTTTGCATGTAACAGGTTGCATGTATGTTTTTCTTAGTGCATGGTAAATGCATGTGGTTTCTTGGTTATGATATGTCAATGACATGGAGGATTTCCTTGATAGACAGTGGTTTTAACCTTTCCTTGCCATTTTGTGGATAAACATGGTGTTGGGGGTTTTCCTATTTGTTATTTATAATTGGTGCTCATGTTCCTTATGGTTGTGGGTTGAGTTACTAGTTAAATGTGGGAGAATTGGCTACACATATCATATGATAGGACAGATAGGGGAAAGGATGCTCCTAATATGTATGTGAACACTAGAAACATTGCTTCTATTCAAAGTTGTCTGGGGGTTAGAACTAAGAAGAGGGTTCCAACCAATGGGTCCTCTTATAGACAAGGCTGCCATTGAATCTCAGGTTCAATGTGAGGAAACATACTAGGAATCATATTAACTTGTGTTGTATTCATCAGCAAAGGTGGCTAAAACATTTAATTTAAATATTGACCACATTCATCATAACATACATATATCTTTATAGGAACTTGAAATGGAATAAATTTGTTGAAGATTTTAAGGAATTAATATTTGAGCAAGTGATATTATCACATCGAGGCAAAGGAATTTTATGAGCTTAGAATGTGACAAATGTTAGATGAGGAATAAATCACCA
>Ga0115844_100578_pt1 | contig 10703 bp, 11 predicted proteins | sample InSIn1gowninarea_FD_83858 | JGI IMG/M metagenome (GOLD analysis project Ga0115844, IMG submission 83858) | reverse complement strand
CCACCTACGGTTTTGTGCATGATTTTTGCACATGATTTTTGGACGTGATGGATTTCTGTCCATGGTATTGGACGCGATGGTTTTTGGTCCATGGTATTGGATGCAATGGATTTCGGTCCATGGTATTGGATTCTTTGGCATGTATAAATATGTATTGTAACATTGAAAGGAAAATAATGAAAAATCAAGCTAGTAGTCCCGGTTTTGGGATCAAAGGGAAAATCTCTGTGCATATGTGTTTTATGTGTTATGCTCTCTCATTGTTTATTTTCTTTGTTTAAGAATTTGTATGCAGGTAATTTCTGTACAGGGTTAAAACCTACATGAAACAACACTTTTAGGGGTTTAGAAGCCCTTGGTTTATGGACATATTTGATTGGGGTTGCAGTGCCCAAATATGTCTATAACACATGTCATATTGATTCTTCATCTCATGTCAGCCACAATGTTAACTTACAAATGTATATCAGATTGTTACAAAAGAAAGTCATCTTAAACTGATATTTCATGATAGCCTTGATTCATCCATAAGTATTCAACACACACTCTACCCATGTAATTTTACTATTTACCAATCATTTTTTAAAAGGAAAGTGAAATGGATCAATTATCCCTAATGGCAACATCTAATGTAAATAGCTAGATACTATTTGCATGAAAACTAATATAAATTATAGATTGTTTTCCTTTGGATTTCTACTAAGTTCAGCATATCAGCTTTCCACAAGCTACAAAATTTCCTCCCACAAGCCAGGAGTTGAAGCAAAGGCAACGCTAATTAGATTGGGGTTGAAATCTTGCTACACAATAGTAATCCAATGATAACTCCTCCTTCAATTGATTGAATTCGCAAGATGCATATCTGAGAAAGAACATAGAATTTTTGGGTTGAAGCACTTCATTCCTCACAAGTTTTGTTGTAGAGTGTAAATTGTTCCTAGCACCATAACAAAAACCAGGAATACCTTCATCAAAATCTATAACAACATTTTCACCTATTGTTAATAGGAGCATACTTGCTTCAAGAAACCCGCCAAAATGTAGTGGACTATCTATAAATACTGTAAGAAAATATGAATTAAAAGGCTCCATGTCTTTGATACACCTTTGAAAAGGACAATTAAGGATGACCCCAAATGCACCCTCTTTGAGGTCACTAAATCCTACTTTAAGAAGAAAAACTATTGTTCTCTCAAAACTCTGTGTTCCATTGAGATTTTTAGTTGCAACAAGTAGAAAACCCATTTCAGGCACTTTATTTGGATGAGTTCATTTAGGAACTAATTCTATTAAGGATTCTTTCCCACTACCTAGCTCACCATTTCCACTCTTCTGAACTTGCTCTGCTGCCACAAGTTTTTCTCGAAAGGCTCGCCAATCACTATGTGTGAGGTGAACCTATTCACTCACATCTTTTGATCTAAGAGAGTTATACTCACTTTTACCTTCTAGGTTTTCCTCTTCAAGGGCATGTTTGTTGTCATTTTTTACTGCAAAGATGCCATTTCATCAACCATGGCCTCCTTCCAGAGTTTTCCGTCCTCTGAATCCACTGCTTCCTTCATAGTTCTGGCATCATTATCAATAACAGACAAAGCAAAATTTGAACAGAAAACAGATGGACTATACCTTTCTGGCTGCCTTCTTTCTCGAACTGATCTTCTCACAGCTGGAGTTTATGGCTCTTCATCTTCTGATTCCTCCTCTGCTACAGAGTCTGATTCTTCCTCCTTTAGTTCAAACTCTATCTTCACAGGTTCCTTTGGTTGGACTTCATGTTTAATAACATCTTTCACCTCTCTGAACACCACATCTCGACTGTACACAACCTTCCGTGTGACTGGGTTCCAAAGCTTATAACCCTTTAAACCATCTTTATACCCAATAAAGATGCACTTTTCAGATTTAATATCCAACTTGGTTCCTTTCTCCTTTGGAACATGTACATATGCATCACATCCAAAGACCCTCAGATGCGAAAGAGAGGGTTTCTTACCAGTCCATACTTCTTGTGGAGTCTTATCCTCCAACGCTGATGAAGGTGACCTGTTGACCAAGTAACATGTAGTATCCACCGCCTCTACCCAGAATTCCTGTCCTAACCCATCACCACTGAGTATGCTTCTTGCCCTTTCCATCAACGTCTTGTTCATTCTTTCTGCGATTCCATTTTGCTGAGGTGTATATGGAGTAGTCTTTTGCCGCGCTATACCACACTTCTTACATAATTCTTCAAATTCCTTGCTACAAAACTCTCTACCATTATCTGTCCTCAGCACCTTTATCTTCTTCTCTATCTGATTTTCCACCAAAGCCTTAAATTCTTTAAACCTGTCAAAGACTTCAGATTTCTTCTTAAGGAAATATATCCATGTATTCCTTGAGAAGTCATTCATAAATGATACATAGTACATAGACTTACCTAGTGATGGAACCTTCACAGGTCCAAACACATCACTGTGCACAAGCTCTAATATCTGTTTCATCCTCTTACCACCAGAGGGGAAACTCATCCAATTCTGCTTCCCATATACACAATTTTCACAAAAATCAAAATCCAAAGAGCTATTATTCATATCTTCTACCATACCTTTACCATGAAGTATTCAAAGGCCCTTCTCTCCAATATGACCAAGCCTTTGATGCCACAGCATGGTCTTCTCTCCAGATACCACTAGATTTTCTGCTCCATTTTCAAGAACCATAGAAATATTGCACCCATCAACAATAGTGCTACCTTGCAGCTTGTACAGAGTTTCAATCTGAACTCCCTGCATCAATACCAGTGCTCCCCGAACCATCTTGTAGGTATCGTTCTTGAACACTGTCTTTACACCTACATCATCCAACTTGCTTACAGAAATCAAATTTCTGGCCAATGTAGGAATATGCAGAACACCCGAAATTCTAACCCTTCCACCTTGCAACTTCAACTTTACTTTTCCACGACCAATGATTCTAGCCTTCCTATCATCTCCTAAGAAGACATCACCACCATCATATTTCTCATACTCGCAGAACCACTCTCTATGGGGAGTGAAGTGAAAGGATGCACCTGAGTCAATCAACCATGCCTCATGATCCACATGTGTACTTGAAGAAGCCAAGTACACATCCCCACCTTCATCGAAGGTGGTTTTCGCCTCTGCAGAAGGAGCATCATCATATCCCTTTCCTTTATTAGAAGCTTTAGATTTACAATCCCTTCTGAAGTTCCCTTCCTTTCTGCATTTCCAGCACACCACCTTTGTAGGTTTTCCTGGAGATTTAGATCTCCCTCTAGATTTAGATCTCCCACTCGATGACTTATTTTTGTTTCTGTTCAGGGACCGCCCTCGTACAGACAAGGCATCACCATTCTGGCTCTCCATATTTTTTCATCTCATCTCCTCCGTCAGCAAGGCTGAGACTATTTCATCAAACTGCAAAGCAGTTGCATTGCTACCTATTTCAATAACCAGACTATCCCACGAATCTGGTAGAGAATACAACAAACTGATGCACTTATCTTCATCTGAAATTTTAATCTCAACAGATGAAAACTGACTTACCACAGTATTAAATGCATTTAGATGCTCTGTCACCGAGTCTCCATCTCTCATCCTCAGGTTATACAACTTTTTTTGCAGGAACAGTTTATTCACCAGAGACTTAGATTGGTACAAAGTCCCTAACTTGTCCCATAAAGCGTTTGCTGTAGCTTCCCCTGATACATTCAGCAATACTGAATCTAAGACACACAACCGTATTATGCTCTTTGCCTTCCGATCCAACTTCTTCCATTCTTGATCGGTCACTCTCATTGGTTTAGTACTTGGATCTACCGCGATCCACTAATATTTATCCACCAACAAATCCTCCATCTTGAGTTTCCACAACTCAAAACTCTGACCATTGAACTTCTCAATCTTTATCTTTCTACTGCTCGCCATCTTCTTTCACTACTAGAATCGATCTCGCAGATCTCCCACTGAACAGGGTCTACCACAGGCCCGAACAAAAACTCCTCAGCAAGAAAGGCGTCCCCTTGAAGCCAAAACAGCTCTGATACCAAATGTAGGTTTTAACCCTGTACAGAAATTACATGCATACGAATTCTTAAACAAAGAAAATAAACAATGCGAGAGCATAACACATAAAACAAATATGCATAGAGATTTTCTCCTGGATCCCAAAACCGGGACTACCAGCTTGATTTTTCATTATTCTTCCTTTCAATGTTATAATACATATTTATACATGCCGAAGCATCCAATACCATGGACTGAAATCCATCGCGTCCAATACCATGGACCAAAAACCATCGCATCCAAAAATCATGTGCGAAAATCATGCACAGAACCATAGGTGGGTCCGCCCAACCTAACATAGGGTCCAAAACCAAAATTTTTCGGGGCGCTGCCCCAGACCCCATAAAGTGGGGTTACAAGTGCCCTTCAAACCCGCTATTAACTATGTGGAAAGAATATAACACAACCCAACAGTAGCAACATTTAACATTGAGAAGTGGTTTTCCAACGAGCATGTAGATGCATGGTGGTGTTTTGTGGTGTGTGAGTTTACACCATGGAATGTGAGGAGGTATACCATTATATGCAGCTCACCCCATATGGATGGGCATACCGTTGAGCATCTGGGGACATCGTGCTCAGCAAAGTCAGGTATTTGATCGAGTTATCAGTAGGACCAAGATAGAGATGGGGGCATCCATGGGATTTGTTTTCTGTTTCCATGCAGACTCTTGCTCATACTCATGGGGATCTACATACTTATTTCTCTCCAACATGGCTTACATTTTTTGATGGTTGGGTTGCTACCCCATGATGCCCTCAGTACAGGTACCTAGACATGGGAGGCTCACCCTAGATAGTTGGATGAGACACAGTGTTTCATGGGCAGGAGGGAGACGCTCCAGTTGACGCATTTGGTGGGTGCACAATCTTAAAGATACCAACTTAGGGATAGTGTGTTCTACTATTAAGGTAGCATATGTTCCGTCTCCAGGCTCACACTTGGGGAGGTGATTGCTAGGGAGATGCATGATACACTTTTGGTGAGGCAATCTAAGGTGCTACATATGCATGAGGGATAGTGGATGGTAGACTTCATTTATAGGAGGTTGTCTAGACTCCCAACAGTGTTCAAGTGCATCATCAGGAGTTGGGATAGCAAATTTCACTGTGCGATTTGGAAGGAGCAGAGTAGATTGGCATGCATGGGACAGAATCCTGATACTCAACATCCACCTATGGAATATGTACAGGGGTTAGAGATGAGGGATATGTGGGTTCTAGTAGGTAGCAGTGCTATGTAACAGAAAACCTTAATGAATGGGAGTTACAATCTCCTAGTACGGTTGGGGGATCCAGGGATCCGGTTTGCGAGTGGATCACTCCACTTCTCAATGGGAAGGGTTACGATGGAGGTTGATCCAAATATTTCTCAGACTGACACATGGAAAGTCACTAAGACCTTCATTATATGGTGAGGTAGGCTGCTGCTCAAGATCGATGCTAGATGTGGAGTGGTGGACTCGAGCATCATAAATTTTGCCTGGCAGGATGGTCCTAGTTCTAGTTGAGATAGATATAGTGGTCGAGCGTTATTGGAGTGGACGGTTCGATAAGAGTATGTTCAACAATCAGGCATGATCGGGGTGTGACAGTGTTAGCAAGATAGGTTCCTTTTGTGACAAGCAGGGGATTCTGGCATAGGAGGGCTTAACAATTTAACTATCCATAGAGGTGAGTTGGTTTCTATAGGGGAAGGTCATCAGAATATTCCATTAGGTTTTAGTGATTCATTGATGGTGTGGGTAACTTCACTGATGCGACAAGGTGATCAACAAGAGGATATTAGGGGAATATTAGGAAGACAAGGGTTCAATCCCACTAAGATTGGATTGTATCTTCGGAAGTCTACTCCTGAAGCACACGAGAGGGACTATTTGATAGAACAGTTTCACGAGGAGATGATCAGGATCTTATACTTCCACGATGCTCTACGTAGTGGCAGTATGCAAAGGGTTTCTGGTGCTTATGATGAGTTGGACAACGAGTGGAGTAATGGATACCTCATGTAGATCACGATGGCTTGGGATCCTGGCAGGACAAGGTAGAGATCAAGGATAGTTGGGTGGTACATTTACGACCCTAGTATTATGTGTAGAGAATTTTAGAGTCAACTGAATGAGAGAACACTTGTTTAGGCATTGCTTGAGGACAAGTAATTTTGGGTGGGGAGGGCTGTAATGTCCCAAATTAAATTAATTTTACTAAGACAAATTTCTGTTTTTTCCATTGTGTCTTGGGAAATATTTTGGTAGGTAAACTTAGGAAAAGTGGGTGGAGGGAGTCTCTGCTTAATTTTTGGAGATATGGAAGCCACCAACATTGGAGAAAAGGAAAAATAAAATTGGTGGTGGGATGTAAGGGGCCACCCAAAAAGGGGAAATAAAACCCCTTAAGAAAATCAAGCTAGGGAGGAGGAGGTCAAATTGGCAGGGCCCACAAGGAGAGAAAGGGGGCAACAAAGATAAATAGAAGGAAGAGACATCATTTGGGGGGATTTTGACATTTTGATAACTGATTGTCACTCTAGCTATTTAGTTGAATTACAAGTTCTGCTTAGCACAAGAGCTTCCCAAGGAGTGCAGCTCAACCTTTCTTTGGGGGACTTTGAGTGCCATCCTAGGAAGGATTTTCTCTTTCTTTGGAGGTTGGGAGAGGGACATCACATAGGCACATGCTATTCTAGTTCAGCTGGGACGTAGAGGGAGAGGCCACGCAGTCAAGGAGAATTGGTGCCAAAAATTGGAGTCTTTATTGCTGCAGGGGTGTCTTGGTTAGATTCCAGCCAAAGGAGGGAGTTTTTGGGAGGAAAAAATGGATCCCCTCATTGTTGTATGAATTGTTGAAGCTTGCTACAGTGTTATCCCTCATAGGCCTTTGAATTATTCTTCGGTGATTGTTGTGTGGGGTCTCAGTTGCAAGATTTAGGGGTTGTGGTGCAAGGATTTCATTTAGAGGGAGATTGTGGGGAGATTGATAACATTTTGGAGTAGAAATTCATCATTTTCTACTACAGGTGGAGTGTTTTGGTATTTGAGGAGGGTCAAGCTATTTGGGGTCGAATTTGTATGGTAAAAACGAGAGCAAACCCTTTTTAGGTTTTTTTTGGGTTTCTATCAAGGATCACAACCCTAAATTTATAGAATTTTTTAGGCAATTTTGAGGTATCAAATCAAGGTGCCAAGTCAGCTAGAAATGTAGAAAAACTAGGATAGCACATATTTCTAGATGAACAAACTATTCTAGTAGTTGGGTATTCAGAGATTTATCACATGGGGCTTGTAGCTTGCCTTGAGCAAGCCCATGTGCACTCCTTCCAATTATTGTACTCCAGTAGTTTACTTATAATAAAATTTTCCATTTTGGTGTTGAGGAGCATTTTTCTGTTCATGGGTGCTTGCCGAAATTTATTGTGTTGTTATTTTTGTGCACATCTCTGATTATCTTTGTAAAATTTATATTTAGAATATTACATACAATTAAAGAAGTGTTCTCGTAAAGGCTAGAAAATGTTTGCATTCTGAGTTGAAGATTTGTCTCATAGTAAATAGAAGTTACCTTTAGAAGATTATCATTAGAGAAAATTTCAACCTAAAAATGTGCATGAAATTGTCATTTAATTTCCATGTCATAATATGTAAACCAATCAAAATTTTTTAAATTTAAAAAGAGGTACATGTAAATATTTTGGAGGGAAAACAAGAAAAACTACCTTTTTTTTAATTGTATTTTAGTTTTATTTGCTTATATGTATACTCAAATTTCAAGTGTAGACACTTATTGGATGCATAATTAAATTCTGCATCCAATGAGTACACTTTATGCATATTTTTGAGAACATACAAATTGATGAAAATTGAAGATACATTCAAAAAGTGTGTTCAACACATTCTTTAAATGTATCTTCAATTTTAATCAATGTGGGTCTTCTAAAAGGTATGTGTAATGGGTACACATTGGATGTGGAATTTATGTTTGCATCCAACGAGTGTCTACACTTGAAATTTGAGTTAACCTGAGGAGATAAGCCAAAAATAGAATTAAAAAAAGTAGTTTTCTTCTATTCCCTCCAAAGTTCATCTCTTATTTTATTATTTTATAATTTTTCCTTAGGAGGCCACTATTAGGCTAAAATTTCCTCTAATACCTACTTTGAAGCAGCATAAAGATGTCTTTCCTGAAGAGATATTAGGACTTCCTCCAAGGAGAAATATATATTTCACTATTGATCTCCTTCATGGAGTAGTTCTGGTATCCAAAGCTCCATTAAGAAAGAGTATTCTTGAGCTAATGGAGTTAAAAATTCAATTACAAGAGCTATTGAATAAAAAGTACATAAGGCCTAGTATGTCTCCTTGGGTGCATCAATTTTATTTGTCAAGAAGAAACATGGGACACTCGGGGTTTATTAACCATAAACAACTCAATAAAATGACTATTAAAAAGAAATATCTGTTAAACACACATGGGCAACAACATAATTTGAAAGATAAAACATGAGAATACATTTTTATTAACAAGAGATATGCATTTATAGTACATGGTTTGACCTTTGGGTTCCACATCCCAAGGTCTCTTAGACTCTTTTTGTCTATTTGGCTTCCACACTAACCCATTGAGGATTAGGTGTCCATCATTCCCCCCCTTAATCCGAAGGGTTATGTATGAGTCCAAGAAGAGAGCTGTAAGCTGTAATACAAAATGTGTAAAAATGCATGGCAGCACTAGGCTGAATGTGCTCTCTAAAATGTTGGTACAAAGGGCGGTGATTTAAGGATGACCACCAACACTGGAACACTTAGTGCAGTTCCAGAAACTCTTCAAAAATTGGAAAGAAGCTGAAGTCTTCTGCTAGAGGAAGTGCTTCTATTGTTTTGAGGAGGGAAACCTTCAACCATGAAAGGGAGGTCTCACCCCACATAAAAGGGAGAACTTCAACCTGAAAAGAGAAGTCTCAACCTGTGATGGTTTAAGGATGACCAACAACTCTGGAATGCTTAATGCAATTCCTGGAACTTTTCCATAACTAGCAAGAAGCTGAAGTCTTCTGCTAGAGGAAGTGTCCTAGATTACCAACTGAATGCATGCATGGGGGAATATTTGTTTTTGGCTACAACTCTGAATCCGGTATGGCAGGTTGTGGCTCAAGCTTGCTTGATGTGGCTTTGAAGCTTGTAGATGACCATCATTTCCCCCCTGTCAGATACAAGGTGAGATGATGGAGAAAACTCAACTGCAAGATTGTTCAATACTCTGGAACAAGTTTTGACATGTGATTGGAATATCTTCTTAGTTGTTGATGCCCACTGCCAAGAAGCGATCCATCCAAGATGAATCTTTGTTCTTGTCGGACATTTGTTTCTGAAGCATCTGTATGAAGAATGGGTGGTTTTATGATAGTGCTTACATGGATGAAGATCAAAACAGTGATCTTTCAAATGGCCAACTTGGTCACAGTGTTGACATTTCATAATCTGTTGTTGTTGCTACTGCTGTGGAAGAGGGGCAGAATCTGGAATAGTTGACAGTGAACTATCATGAGGAATAGGTGAACTGTCATGAATGAATCCAGCACTTTGAAATTGGATTGGCTTTGAGTAGTCTAGAATATGAAAGCACAAGTCCTTCTCATATCCAAGACTAGTTCTGTGCTTGTTGTGGACAATTTTTTCCCAAGGTCTGATGATGTGCTTGGCAAGTGCAGATTGAGTTTTTGCATTTGCATGTACAACTGCTACTTTATTGGGCACTGGATCTGAATGAACTTCAACAATATTGTCTTGCTATTTATGGGAGTCTGTTTCATTGTTCTGAACAAAAGCAGGTTCAGAATGACTCCTCTGTTTTAATTCTTCTTTCTGTAGCCAAGATTCGAGCTGCAAAAAATCAATTTTCTCTTGTGCATTTTGTAGATAGACCTAAATGTCTGTGAGAGAATCTTTGCTTACTTTTAATGTATCATGAGTAGTAAATAATATGAGAGTTTTGAGGAACTCTAATACTTCATTGATTCTAGCCATTTCTTCTTCAATGTCAGAATTACACCTTAAAAACTGATCACAACTACTACTCAATGCAAAAAACTAATACCCACTCATAATACATAGCAATATCCTTTATAAATGTGTAGCAAATGATCAATGTGCAACCAGCAAGCACCAATTACGATCCATCACATAAAAAATGAGAGTTTACTCATGACCACCAGCTAAACTTTTCTCCACAAAAGATTACTTTTATTTGTCAAAACAATCACAACCTTTATACTTCCCACCAAGCTCTTATGCAGCAGTCAAATCAAGGAATCAATGCATATATATGTAGACAAAAACTATAATGGTTCAATGTTTTGTCATTTCAAATTAGAGGTCCTCAAAATGTCCTTCATCAACTTCTCCAAACATTCCTTCACTAATTTCTATTTTTCTAATAGCTACAAAACATAACAATTATCTCACATGCAATTGAATAATAGAAAGCACTCCAAATGAAAAGATCAGTGACAGTAATTGAAAGGAGTGCACATGGGCTTGCTCAAGGCAAGCTACAAGCCCCATGTGATAAATCTCTGAATACCCAACTACTAGAATAGTTTGTTCATCTAGAAATATGTGCTATCCTAGTTTTTCTACA
>Ga0115844_100575_pt1 | contig 10729 bp, 8 predicted proteins | sample InSIn1gowninarea_FD_83858 | JGI IMG/M metagenome (GOLD analysis project Ga0115844, IMG submission 83858) | reverse complement strand
CCCAGGGTGCGCAAGCTTCGATATGTTCAAAAATTTTTATGAACGAGGCGAACAGTTCAAAGTAATCGTGAGTGAGTTGTAATGAGCTACGAGTCACCTTATAAAGAATTTATTTTTGAAACGTATAAATTTAACCCTGAAACTGGCATTGCAGAATTTCATTATAGCTTTGATGACATAAGGCGGTTTGTTGAAAAAGTGCAGTTCGACGGCAAGTTTGTAGAAACTTTTAATCAAGAAGTTTTAGATAATGCTCTAAGACTTGCTTTTTATGTTGTAGGAACTTCGTACTACAAAACATTTCCAACTAAAAACGTAGTTTTTAAAACCGCGCAACCCGATCAAGCGCAGGCTAAGTTTTTGCAAGAAGTTTATACAAATGGTCTAAGCCAATTCATTTTTGAAAATGATTTAACGTTACAGGACGTAGCATTATTTGAAGGTTCAGGAATTAATAAAACAGCAGCAGGGTATTCAGGTGAAGGGGTACTAGCGCTCCAGAGTGGTGGCAAGGATTCGCTTCTCATGGCAACCTTACTGCAAGAAAATGCTGTGACTTACAAAACGCTGTATATTACCTCGTCAGGTTCATATCCATCAGTTCTCGATACGTTACACGTAGATGTACGAACTATAAAACGAACGCTTGATGTAGCAGCACTTAAAAACGCCGTATTAGATGGCGCACTTGAAGGGCATGTTCCGATAACATATATAGTAGAAAGCTTTGCACTTATAGACGCAGTGCTACATGGTGAATATAAAGTCCTTGCTTCAATAGGTGCTGAAGGCGGAGAAGCACACGAACAGGTAGGGGACTTAGCAGTTAATCATCAATGGTCAAAAACATGGGAAGCTGAACAATTACTAGCTTTATATGTGCAAAACTATATATCAGCAGACATTAAAGTCGGTTCACCACTTCGCGGCTATAGCGAACTAAAAATAGCTGAACTATTTGTAGAAAAATGCTGGAATAAATTTGGACACAGCTTCTCATCATGTAATCTCGCTAATTATAAGCAGGGTGAGAATAACAGCCAGCTCAGATGGTGCGGCGTATGCCCCAAGTGCGCAAATAGCTATTTGTTGTTTGCTCCATTCGTTGAACCAGCTGAGCTCCAAAGTTTATTTGCTGGTCAAGATTTATTTGCTAAACAAAATCTTGCAGAAACATTTAAAGGGCTCCTTGGTATAGACGATATAATGAAGCCATTTGAATGTGTTGGAGAAGTAGATGAGCTTCGGCTGGCTTACCATATGGCCCAGCAGCGCTACCCAGACGTTCACGTTTTGCCGTTCGAAGTTCCGAGCTCTAACTTCGACTATAATAAAATTAATCCCGATCAAGATTGGTCATCTCAGCTCATCACTACGGTATACTAGCTATATGCACGAACTTAAAAAGCATGTTTCTGAACTTTTGACTGCGCTTGAACAATCGTGGAAGACTGCCGATTTTGCCACACGTCAACAAAAACTAGATCAACTAACCATAGAGCTTGAAGATCCAACTCTTTGGAACGACACCACTAAAGCCCAAGAAGTTTCAAAACAACATGCAAAACTAAAGACCCTACTAGAACCTTGGAATGAACTACGGAAAAAACTTACCGAGCTTCTTGAACTAACAGAACTAAAAGATGATTCCTTAAAAGATGAGATTCAGTTACAACTCATAGATGCAAAAAAGCAATTAGCAGTGCTCCAAGAAGAACTTAAATATAATGGACCATACGACGACCATGATGCAATTTTACGACTTCATGCAGGTGCAGGCGGGGTAGATGCTATGGACTGGACGGCAATGCTCGAACGTATGTATCTGCGATGGGCAGAAAAAGCGGGATACAAAACAGAGCTCATTGAAGAATCAACTGGTGAAGAAGCCGGTATAAAATCTGCCGTTATTTCAGTCAGTGGAGTGAACGCGTACGGAAAGCTTCAAAGTGAGCACGGTGTTCATCGGCTTGTGCGCCTGAGTCCATTCAATGCAGATAACCTACGTCAGACCAGTTTTGCTATGGTGGAAGTTTTACCCCAAATCGATGCTCCCGATGAAGTAGAAATAGACGAAAAAGATTTACGTGTAGATGTATTTAGAGCAGGTGGCCACGGTGGACAATCAGTTAATACTACCGATTCCGCTGTTCGGATTACGCATATTCCTACAAATATTGTGGTTTCCATTCAAAACGAACGTTCCCAGTTACAGAATAAAGAAACCGCTATGAAAATTCTCCGCTCTAAACTTGCACAGCTACAAATAGAACAGCACGCAGAAAAAATAGGGGAACTCAAAGGTCCGAACCAAGAAGCCGCTTGGGGGAATCAAATCAGAAACTACGTACTTCACCCGTATACCTTAGTAAAAGATACTAAAACAAAATTTGAAGTTAAAGATGCAGCAAAAGTTCTCGATGGTGCACTGGATGAATTTTTGAACTAGGGCATTAATTTGGTACAATCATAAGCGTGATATTACTCGATAGGGTTACTAAGAAATACGGCAAAAAAGGGCTGGCACTCGATAGAGTGTCGCTGCATATTGCACCAAAAGAATTTGTACTTATTGTCGGAACATCTGGCGCAGGTAAGTCTACGCTTCTGAAGCTTCTCACTCGTGAAGAAAAACCAAGTACAGGCAAAATTGTTGTTGGTGGTGTAGATTACGATCGCCTTAAAGATAGGGAAGTGCCATTACTGCGCCGCAAGATCGGTACAATTTTTCAAGATTTTAAGCTTCTTCCAAATAGAACCGTATTTGAAAACATTGCATTCGCACTCGAAATTGTTGGCATGACTAACAAAGAAATTAATTACACGGTTCCGCGTGTTATCGATCTTGTTGGTTTAAATGGTAAAGAAAAGAACTTTCCACGAGAACTTTCTGGCGGTGAACAGCAGCGTGTAGCAATTGCACGAGCAGTAGTGCGACAACCAAAAATTTTAATTGCAGATGAACCGACAGGTAACCTTGATCCTAAGCATGCGTGGGATGTTGTTTCAGTGCTAGAAAAAATTAATCAACACGGTACAACAGTGCTAATGACAACCCATAACCAAGAAATAGTAAACAAGTTAAAACGACGTGTTATTACAATTGACCATGGTAGAGTTGCAGCAGATACTGCTGGGGGTGCTCGCTAATGAAGGGGAGCAGTTTCAAACGAAAACTTGTTAATGCTCGAAGAGTATTTGTAACAGGAACACACAGCTTCGTCAGAAACACCTGGCTTTCGGTGGCGGCTACAATTGTAATGACCATAACATTGGCATGTATTTTAGTGACGTTCTTCGCTAGCTATACGCTGAATAACACAGTTAAATCTTTCACTGAAAAAATTGATGTCTCGATCTTCTTTAAAACAGACGCCACTAAAGAACAAATTGATGGTGTTTCAGCTACTCTCAGAAACGATCAAAACCTACAAGTTAAAGAAATTACCTACATTTCTAAAGAAGATGCTCGTGCCAGTTTTGAAGAACAAAATAAATTCTTTATAAGGTGACTCGTAGCTCATTACAACTCACTCACGATTACTTTGAACTGTTCGCCTCGTTCATAAAAATTTTTGAACATATCGAAGCTTGCGCACCCTGGGCTTAATAATACGACCCCCTCTGAGACTGCATGAGTTGTTGCCTGACTAATAATTTCTGGAAAGCTTGTAGTTGTCATTATTGTGTATTTAGAAAAACCTTGCGCATCAAGTAAATCTGCAATATTCTGCTTAGTTTCACCAATAAGTATCACGTGGTTCATATTTTCTGATTCAACAATTGCATCAGCTATTGGTGTAAGGTCACTGCGCTTGTCATAGCCGCCACAAATAAGTACAAGTGGCTGCGAAAATGCTTTAATTGCAGCCACCGTGGCGCCAGGCGCTGAAGAAAAGCTATCATTATAGTATTTAACGCCATTTAGTTCACGAACAAACTCGAGTCTGTGCGGCAATCCTTTAAATAAGGTTACCGCATTTTTAATAGCACCTAGGTCCTGCGTGTAGTTCCATGCGGCGGTAATTGCAGCGCAGATGTTTTCTAAATTATGATTACCAAGTAAACCGACTTCATCTGTTTCACAAATCACGTTTTCTTCGATTATAATTTTTCCATCAGATATGTGCGCACCTTCAGGTGTGAGAAATCTTTTTTTAAGAGCTTTCGATTTTTCTGCAATTTCAGCTGAGTAAGTATTTGTTGGATGATACACCAATAGATCTTCAGAAGTTTGATTTTTGCCAATATTAGCCTTGGCCTCGATATATTCCGCCATAGATGCATGAATATCTTGATGATCGGGCTCAATCATAAGTACAACCGAAGTCTGGGGCGATTTTTCAAGATCCCATAGTTGAAAACTTGAAAGTTCAAATACTACAAAATCTGCTGGCTCAATTTTTGTAAGCTCTGCAAGTGCTGGTGTTCCAATATTACCAACTAGATGCACGGTTTTACCTGCAGCTTTTAAGATTTCTGCAATCAGTGTTGAAGTTGTACCTTTACCCTTAGTTCCAGTTACACCTATTATAGGCGCTGGACATTTTGCAAAAAACTCATTGCTGGCTGACCAAACTTTTTTTGCGTTTTTTAATTTGTTCGGATTGAGGCTTGCAGTTCGTATTACAAGGTCATACTGATCGAGATTAGTGAACACAGTAGATCCAATTTCAACATTTGCTTCTTTTGGTAGTGACAGTGATGGTTGTTTTTCGTCAAGAATTGTAAGCTCAGCACTTTGCTCAGACCAGTATTGGTAGTTGGCTTCCCCTTCTTGACCATAGCCAGCAATCGCTACTTTCATAACTACTTCCAAAGTTTCGCGAGCTCTTCGTACAGCTCATTTACAAAATCCTGTCCGCAGCTACCTAGGACGCCAAAATCCCAAAGTGCTTCTTGATGAAATTCTTGCGCAATTTTGGTAACACGATTAGTCGTTACACCTTTGATTCGTTCAGGCACCCGGTCATAGTCCATAATTTCACCAGTTAAACCATATTCGTAACTATACCCACTTAAAATACTATTAACAGTTTGTGCACCCATCTGGAAACTACCCAGAGCATAGTTTTTTGATGTTCTAAGAAGCTCTGGTGTTACACCGCCGCCAAGAACAGTCTTTAAATGTTTTACTATTACCTGAATTGCTTTAGTAGCATTTTCTGGACTTACCTGAAAATCAAAATCCCATACGCTGTAATCATGGCCACGACTCCCTGAAGACCAAATGTAATACGCCAACCCTTTTTCACGAATGTCACCCAAAATAAGTGAATCCATTGTGGCAGTTAGAATATTGTTAAGCGCTCGGAGTGCGTCAATCTCTGGCTCTGTTACACGTCGTGGCAATAACATACTGAAGCTTACATAAAGAGATTCAACAGTTTTGTTTTCTACATAGAGTGGGCCGTCTTGCTTTTTAAGCTGTGTTTTTGGGAGATCAATGCGCTCACCTTCAGGAAGAGTCAGCTTTTTTTCAATAATATTTGTAATTTGGTCACGACGACCTTTTAAATTACCTGCAATTGCAAATGAAACATTTTCTAAGTTATGTGTTCGTGTGTAATGGTTCCTGACATCACCAAGTGTAATATCGCCAAGCTTATTCAATCGTGCACGGTCGCTCTTTACCAAAAAACCGAGTCGTTCTGAGAGCGCAATTCCAAGCTGTCTGAAATAGTTATTAAGATACCCTGTAAGTTCTTCTCTAACATTACCGATCTCGGCAGTAAATTCCTCCTGTAGAAATAGTGGCTTAGAAATTGAAAGCATCATTAAATTAAGCATTCGATCCCATTCAAAATCTGCACATTCCCCTACATAGCCAACGTTATATGTGTTGGTATATGCATTAGAATATGCACCATTCTTTTTTACTTCCGCTTCAAAATAGCGGGCTTTTTTAAATTCCGCATTTGCACCACAGAGTAAATGTTCCATTACGTGGGGTGTTTCCCATTTACCGGATTCAGCAAGATAGTATCCAGCACGAAGGTTGAAGTCGTAGCTCATAACAGTTGCTTGTGGGACGTCTATCAATAAACCTTTGACACCGTTTTTTAAACGAACTTCTTTAACTCTATGTTGCATGGATACTACCCTAACCTGCCTTCGCTAGAAGAATTAATGTTTCTTCTTCTTATTTTGACGCTGCTGCTTACGAACTTTTTTGATTGTGGTCTTCTTTTTCGTGTTTGGAATCTTCACACGCTTTACTACTTCCGCTTCAAAATCTTCAGCGTTTGATGCAACACCAGTCGTGATTTGGTTTGCGTTATCTGTTGCCTGACGAGCCATTTTAGTAAGTTCTGTTTCAACTGCTTGTTGTACCTGATGAGGTTGAAGATGATTCAAACCTTTTACGACTTCAAATCGTAGTGTTGCCTGCATTGTCTCAAAGAGCGTCTGACCTTCACGGCGGTATTCTACTAACGGATCTTTCTGACCGATGGAGCGCCAGCCAATACCGTTTCTAAGATGTTCCATGTTTTCAAGATGCTCCATCCAGAGCTGATCGAGTACCTGCATGACGGCTTCACGCTCAACTTGACGCATTAAGTCAGTGCCAAGCGCCTCTTCTCTATCAACATATACATCATAGGCGTATTCTTTAAATCGTTTAGTTCGTTCTTTGTCGTCTTCCGTGGATTTAAGATCTTTAAGTTGTTTCTGTGTAAATGGGAAGATGGTTTCAAGTTCACGATAAAATTCTTTTTTATCGAGTGGTGTAATTTTTGACCACGTTTCAGCTTCCTGTTCCACCATTTGTTTAATTTGCTTGCTAATATCTTCTGCCAGTAACGCGCGCTTACGAATTGTATAAACAGCTTTACGGTGACGGTTCATGACATCGTCGTATTGCACAACATTTTTACGTGAATCGTAGTTGTAGCCTTCTACCTTCTTCTGAGCGTTTTCTAAAGTACGTGAAACTGCGCGGTTCTCAATAGCCTGGTCTTCTTCAATACCAAGTCGGTCCATAAGTGCGCGGACTCTGTCGCCCCCAAAGATACGCATAAGGTCATCTTCACAACTTACGTAGAACTGAGTCATACCTGGGTCGCCCTGACGACCACAACGGCCACGAAGCTGGTTATCAATTCGGCGTGATTCATGTCGTTCGGAGCCAATAACTACTAAGCCGCCGAGCTCTTTCACACCTTCACCAAGCACAATGTCGGTACCACGTCCTGCGATATTAGTAGCAAGTGTTACGGCACCCTTTTGACCTGCCTTAGCAACAATTGCTGCTTCAGATTCGTTATTTTTTGCATTAAGAACCTGGTGAGGAATTTTTGCTTTTGTAAGAAGATCAGAAAGTAGTTCGTTCTTTTCAATTGAAACAGTACCGATAAGCACTGGTTGGCCTTTTTTATGAAGTTCTTTTACTTCACGAATCATGGCTTTAAATTTACCGGCTTCGGTTTTGTAGATTCTATCGGTTTTATCAATTCGGGCCATTGGTCTGTTGGCAGGAATTTCAATTACATCAATACCATAAATTTGGTTAAATTCTTCTGCCTCAGTAGAAGCTGTACCAGTCATACCCGCAAGCTTGTCATACAAGCGGAAATAGTTTTGGAATGATATGGTTGCAAGTGTTTGGCTTTCTTGTTGTACTTCGACGCCTTCTTTAGCTTCAATTGCCTGATGGAGACCTTCGTTATAACGACGGCCATGCATTAAGCGACCGGTGAATTCGTCTACAATTACGATTTCACCATCTCGTGAAATTACGTATTCTTTTTCACGGTGGAATAAAGTCTGTGCTTTAAGAGCTTGATCCATATGGTAGATCAAACGAATATGTTCGGGGTCATATAAGTTTTCAATTTTAAGAAGTTTCTGAACCTTTTCAATACCAACGTCATTAAGTGCTACTGATCGACGCTTTTCATCGAGTTCGTAATCTTCAGAAGTAAGTTTGCGAGCAATTTCTGCAAACATACTGTAACCTGTACCGCTTTCAGTTGAAGGTGCAGAAATAATAAGCGGTGTTCGAGCTTCATCGATTAAAATTGAATCTACCTCATCTACAATTGCAAAGTTAAGTTCGCGTTGACGAAGATTTTCGGCAGTGTTAACCATGTTGTCACGAAGGTAATCGAAGCCAAATTCGTTGTTTGTACCATACGTAATATCAGCGGCATATGCTTCACGACGAGTACACGGCTTTAGGTGCTGCATACGTTCATCATCATGGTCACTATTGAGAAACTCTGAATCATAAATGAATGATTGATCTGCAATTATAACCCCTACGCTTAAGCCTAATGTGTCATAAATTGCTGCATTCCAACCAGCGTCACGCTGTGCAAGGTAATCATTAACGGTTACAAGGTGAGCGCCCTTACCAGTCAGTGCATTAAGATACATTGGTAGTGTTGCAACTAATGTCTTACCCTCACCTGTACCCATTTCAGCAACGTTACCTTCGTGCAGTGCCATACCGCCAATAAGCTGGACATCGAAGTGACGCTTGCCCAATGTTCGTTTTGAAACTTCACGCACGACCGCGAATGCATGTGGCAAAATATCTTCAAGTGACTTCTTATTTTTAAGTTGTTTTTTAAATTCTTCAGTTTGCGAGCTCAGTTTTTCTAAGCTCATTTTTTCATAGACTGATTCAAGTTCGTTAATTTTTGTAACTTGTTTTTTAAGACGTTTAACTGTTTTTGCCTGTGGGTCACCGAAAATTTTTGTCAGCACATTCTTCTTCATGTAAGTATCATTTCCCTCTCGTAAAATTCCGAAAATATAACCTTACTATTGTACGCCAAAAAAGATTGATCTAAAAGAGTTTACTACTTTAATTTACTGCGATCTAATTGCGTAGGCCACGGATTTGCCGTGCATCCTTGCAAGGAAATAGACTGCTGCTGCATAAGCGGAGCTGGACTGCCTACGCTAGGGCAGTTCAGATGACTGAGCCCAAGCCAGTGCCCTATTTCGTGATTCACAACCATATGTCGATAATCTCTGAGTGATAAATTCCAGTGCGCGACCGCTTTTCTCCACCTCTCATCATTAATCATGACAAGTCTTCCACTACGACAACTATATTCAGCACTACAACCACCATATGAGCTCAGCACACTTGGCTGTGTTAAAGAAATATCAAAATCTGAATTGCTGCCAACTTCTTGAAATGTAACCCCAGAAGCTACCCAGCCGTTAGAAGCACCAAGTGTTTCTTGAACCTGTGCCCTGAACTCACTAAGATCAGCTTGCACACTACCTTTAGAAATAATTCTGTACGTATACCGAGCCTTACTTTGCTTGGGCCGCGGTGTGGTGTCAGATGTTTTAAATGGAACTTCTTCTACAATTAATGCTACATCCACTTTTTGATTAGAATCTTCCGTAAGCTTTTGTTGTATAACTTTAGAAACCGCATCAATGTTTGTAACTCTTTTGCCATTAGCTCCATGTTTTATTATTTGGCCAGACTTTACAACTTGAACAGTAGGATCAGATTGATATTTTTTAGAAATATCAGTTAAGTACGTGGCTATCCTACCGGGGTCTACTGCTATTCTTGGCTGGCCCCCAGATTTTGTTCTGAGCACAAGCCAGCTTGCGATGGTTTCCTTAGGTGGATTTACTACAGTTCCTTCTAACGTAATCGCTACGGTATGATCAATTACTTTAGACGCCACCGCCGAAGCTTCAAGTAACTGGGGTTTCTGAATTTTTGCATCGATTTTCTGACTGACATCTGAAGCCTGTATGGTTGTACTTTGTTCACTTGTATTTCGAGCCGAATCAATAATTGCCTGCTTTGCTGCTGTAGCATTAAAAGAAAGTCCTACAACAGCATCTGAAATTTGGAATGCTTCTAAGTCTTTTTTATAGGTTAATACCGCATTTTTTGAAGCAGTTGTTTGCACCGCAAGTTCTTTTTGCCACACATAATCAAGCCGAGAAAGATCAATAACCATTTCTGGTAATGTAACCGTGCAACAATTACGTGCGGGCATGAACCTAAAATGGTTCAGTGTTTGTTGTGGCTGTTTGATGACAGTACTGAGTGATTGTTCTTCAAAAAATATTCCAAGTTCGTCAAGGCTGTATGTTTTTGAAGTTGATTCAGATTTAAGAATCACTTTTTTAGTTCTTAGATACGAACGAAGTTGAGCTTCTAACGTTTTATTAGAAACTGGACCTAATTTGATCGACCCTACATATAAGGTAGGTTTTAGCACTACGTTGGTTAAAAATAAATACACTACTACTGTAAGTAAAACAATCGCTGGTAATGCAATAATCTTTTTACGTAGTAGATGCATACTTTGGATATTCTTGCTTGTTAGGAATTACGCTGGTTACGGAAAAAGCGCCGTAATGTGCCGCGATGGTCTTGCTTGTCACCACCATGAAGTTCTTTATACTTTTTAAGCTGATTCTTTACTTTTGTTTCAACAATGTCTATTGCCGCAAACATATTTACGGTAGATTCTTTTGCCATAACTTGCTGGTCTGGCAAGTGCACAATAATTTCACACTGATTTCTATCACTCTTAGTCTTAAGTTCTGTGAGCTTAACATCTACGTGCATACTCTTCCTGGCATGTCGTGGAACAAACCTATCCAGCTTACTCACTTTTCGCGTAATGTACTTTTTTAGATCCTCACTTACTTCATAATGAATACCTGAAATATCTATATGTGAAATCATTGGACTCCTTTTGTTTACACTTTTTATTATACCAAGAATACGCGAATT
>Ga0115844_100574_pt1 | contig 10737 bp, 7 predicted proteins | sample InSIn1gowninarea_FD_83858 | JGI IMG/M metagenome (GOLD analysis project Ga0115844, IMG submission 83858) | reverse complement strand
CATTTCTCTTTAATTTTACTAACAACCAAAAAGATTCGGGTGGGTGAGACACCCACTGGTAGCCTTCCATAGCATTGAACATTTTTGTTACCCCCTGCAACTCCCATTCTTTTGAATATTTTATAACGCCAAACTGAAGAATGTACCTTTCTACTCAAAAGAAAACATTAAACTTTAAACCTTTAACCTTTGACCATCCATCACAAAAAAATACCTACCTTAGAACGGTAAAACAGCAGCCGGCAACCGCTGCCCACAATTAACTGAGAGGATTGAACAATCAACAAAATGTTTGTAACATTTCTGTAAGTTTGTTCGTTATATACTGAAACTGAACCCATTTTATACAAGTACCTTTTGTTCTAATATACCAATATGAGTCTAAAAAAATGTTCAATGCTATGGAAGGCTACCAGTGGGTGTCTCACCCACCCGAATCTTTTTGGTTGTTAGTAAAATTAAAGAGAAATGCCGGGCGTAAATTCTGCCTTTTTATAACATCTGCTATACGTTGTTACTTTTTAATATAAATAGCCGAATAGCTTACGCTAAATAAATCCATGTCTTTGCTGTACAGTTTAAGGGATGGCATGCTATCCAGCGCAGGAAACTGTTTTGCCTTAGACAGCACGACTACGTTGTTATGTGCATGAATGTAATCAGCAAGACTATCTGCATTGGTAAATAAAGGAATACTCTTTTTAGTATAAAACACAAATGCATCATTAAAGTTTTGATACGCTACTACGTTTTCCGCGGTGCTTAATAGTGCCTTATGTTTTTCCATAGGCGTTTGGCTGTCTAATGCAGGAAACAGCCATGCAAATACCAGTACGGTTGCAATCATATACGTGTAGCCAATAGTGCGCAGCCCTTTGCCCACATTTTCCCTTGCATACACCAATGCGGCAATGCCGCCGATTGTAAAAACCAATAAAGGGAACGCAATCCAGCTTACCTTATTTACCGGTTCGGTATTAATAGCCCAGATATAAATGCCGGCAGGTAAAATGATTGTCAGTATGCAAATGGTAAGTAGTTCCAGCTTTAAGTTTTTAAATGAGAACAGGGGCATCCTGTCGGATAGCCAACAACCAATCATAATAGCAAAAAAAGGATATGCCGGTGTCGTATAATTAAGCAGCCGCGTTTTGGATAAAAAATAAAAACCTACTACCACCCAAAAGGCAATAAAGTTGAACAGCAAAAAGTGATTGGTTTTCCTGTTTTTCCAAACCCATTTACCGGTGCGGATAAAAAATGAAGAAAACGGGAATAATCCAAGAATGACAAACAAAAAAGTAAGGATAAACGGACCGCCATGTCCATCCACCGGCTCATCAAAGCGACCTACATTATGTTGAAAGAAAAAGCCTTCTGTCCAGGCGCCACTGGTGCGGACGTACACCAGGTAGTACCATGGCAGGCAAAAAAGTGCAGTCAGTAGTACGCCAAACCACGGCTGCAAACGAACAATATTTCTCCAGGTGAATTGACTGGTAAACAGGAGATACAACAGCGCCGTTAATCCCGGCAAAACCAGCGCCACCGGCCCTTTTGCAAAAATGCCCAGGCCCAATAAAATATACATTCCTGCATACCATCCAAAACGCCTGCTGTTTAATCCTTCTAAAAAACAATACAGCGACAGCACATGGCATAAGATAAGATAAGGGTCGGGGGTTGCTAAGCGAAACTGCACAATGGTGTGCATGGAAGAAAGAAGAACAAAACAACTCCACCAGGCAGCCGTGCTGTTGGCATATTTGCGTACAAAAATGAAAGTAGCAATAATCACTATTAAACCACAAACAGCGGAAAAAAAGCGGGCGCTACCTTCCTCTTTTCCAAATAATGCATAGGCAGCAATCATTGCATAGTATTCCAGTGCAGGTTTATCGGTGCGGAGAGCGCCATTGAAAGTTGGGGTAACCATATCGCCGCTCGTCATCATTTCATAAGCACATTGGCTGTTACGCGCTTCTGCCACCTGGAAAACCGAGGTGCCGCCAAGGCGTACAAAAAGAAGAATAATAGCTGCAATGATAATAAAGCCGAGGCTGTTGACTTTCATGCGGCAAAGAAAAGCAATAGCACACGGATGACACGGGCTGAAGCACGGATTTTTTGGATTTATTTGAACACGAATAATACGCAGTTGAAAACCGATGGAAACGGATTTGTTTATAACAGAATAAAGTTGCTGCTTACCAGATTCATCTTTATACCTTGTTTATTCTATGTTGATAATATTGGTGTGCTATAGCTGTGTGCCACTTTCGCATTATGCCTAAAAAAATAAAGACAAGCCACCATTTTTTAATGGTCTTTTTTGTTGCAATTGCCTTTTGTATAAATCAATTTCCTGTTGTAAAAACCTGGTATATTGGCCGAACATGAACGTATAAAACGGCTCCAGTGTTTCTTCTTCACGAGCGGTTTGTAATGCAGTAAAATAATCGCTTTTGTCTTCTTTAAAAACAATGGCTAATGGTAATTCAAATAAGACCTGCAGGTAATTCATCAATAAACGACTGGTTCTGCCGTTCCCATCATAAAACGGATGAATGGTTACTAAGTCAAAGTGGGCAGCAAAAGACAATTCCAGTTGTTGCAGGGGGGTAATAACGGTATTAAGGTTTTCATTTATCTTTTTTACCAATGCTTCGGTATAGGAAGGCACTTTATCAAAGTTGATAAAATAATAACCACCTGCGCTTACATTACCCTTTCTAAATTCACCTTTACTGGCATCTACAGTTCCCGGCGGGGTGTTGTAAATGCTGCCGGTGTTTTTCATTACCTTGCCGTTAATATCTTTAATCAATTGTAATGTAAGTGGCGTTTTTTGCCTGGCACGTTCTATCACAAACAACAGGGCTTCATAGTGGTCTTTTACCATCAGGGAATGTATCAGGGGCTTTCCCTTTGGTGTTAATCCTTCCTCCAGCAGCAGCCGTGTTTCATTTTCAGTTAATGTAGCTCCCTCAATCACAGTCGAGTGATGCGTAATAGCATACTGGTTAAACTTGTCATAATCCGTAATGCTATGCAGGTTTAATGAATTGTATTCTGCTAATAATGCTTCTACTGCGCTCATGCATACAAATGTAACTTAATTGTATTTGCTTACAGTGCCTGCCCATTGTATCAAAAGCGGACACTTGTTGTGCAAATGCGAACAGTAAATGGGGTGTAAAATGGATATAAGCTATTGGTAATCAATAGCAAAATGTGTTGGCACCAAGTTGTCAATCTAAGATACAGTTTTCATCATGTGCAATTGTATCTGGTATGTCTATACCGGATTTTCTTAAAAAACTTAAAATTTGAAGTTATGAGAACGCTTATAAGAATGACCGTAATGACCCTCGTAATATTTTCAGCTATTGTTTGCCTGGCGCAGCTTGGTGCTAAAAAGCATACCACCATTTGTAAGAAGTGCCAGCAAGAGGCAAAGGCAACTGTAACTCCCGATGCAGAAGACTTTAGCCTTATTGGCCTGCTGACAATCAAATTTATGTAAACCCGTCAATGGCGTTTTAAAACAAATTACAACAACATAAAAAAGAACAACAGTGGACAGAGTAATTCAGAAAAAGAAGTGGACAACTAAAAAGATTTTAACCATCGCGGGTATTGTGGCAATTGTAGCCTTGCTGGGTGCTTCGTATTATTTTACTTCGGGCGGCGCTAAGTTGAATGTAGATACGGAACGTATTACTATTTCTGAAGTAACCAAAGGTCCATTCCAGGTAACGATTCCTGTAAATGGTGTAGTAATGCCTATCACCACTATTTACCTGGATGCCATGGAAGGCGGGCGCGTAGAAGAGAAATATGTGGATGATGGTACGGTGATGAAAAAAGGCCAACCCATTATGCGCCTGTCGAATACCGATTTGGAACTAAGCCTTGTAAACCAGGAAACATCGGTATATAACCTGCTTACGCAAATGCAGATTGCCCGCAACAATGCAGTACAGAATACCACTACCAAGCTCAACCAGATGACCGATGTGGAAAATGATTTGAAGGAAGCAGAGCGCGTGTACAACCTGGACAAACGCCTGTACGACCAAAAAGTAATCGGCTCGCAGGAATTTCAGCAGGCAAAAAATAAATACACTTATTATCTCGAAAAAAAGAAGCTTACCGAACAGTTGCTGGAGCAGGATAGTGTATCTACAAAGCAGCAGCTTGCACAAGCAGGGCAATCGTACCAGGGATCACAAAATGCATTGGCAGTAATGCGCCAGAAAGTAGGTGATTTGATTGTGCGTGCACCTGTAGATGGTCAGCTTACTTCTCTCGATGCAGAAATTGGTCAGAATAAAAATAAAGGTGAACGCCTGGGGCAGATAGATGTACTGAGTGGTTTTAAAGTGCGCGTGGATATTGATGAACATTATATTTCACAAGTGTACAACGGGCTGGAAGGCAAGTTTACTTTTGCCAATAAAGATTATAAACTCACGATTAAAAAAGTATATACGCAGGTTACTAACGGACGCTTCCAGGTAGATATGGCTTTTGAAGATGATGTACCGAAAGGCATCCGCCGCGGACAAACACTGCAGATTTTACTTGCACTAAGCGACGAAACGCAAGCGGTTTTGGTACCTAAAGGCGGTTTCTACCAGCAAACCGGCGGCAACTGGATATTCCTCGTAAGCCCCGATGGTAAAATGGCTACCCGCAAAGACATTCAACTGGGTCGGCAAAATACCGACTACTACGAAGTGCTTGGCGGCTTGAAGCCCGGCGATAAAGTGGTAACCAGCAGCTACGACAACTACACCAATATGCAGGAACTTGTATTAGAAAATAAATAAAACGACTACACTAAAACAAACCATTAAAATCATTATTTAAACAGCATTACCATGGCAAACATGATAAAAATCACAGACCTGGAAAAAGTATACCGTACCGAAGAAGTGGAAACGGTTGCTTTGAATAAACTGACAATTGAAGTAAAAGAAGGCGAATTTGTAGCCATCATGGGACCTTCCGGCTGCGGCAAATCAACCCTGCTCAACATCCTTGGCTTGCTCGATGATCCCGATAAAGGCAGCTTTATTTTCAACGGCATTGAAGTGGCGCATTTCAACGAGCGCAAGCGTGCTGACCTGCGCAAGCACAACATCGGTTTTGTGTTTCAAAGCTTTAATTTGATTGATGAACTGACGGTGTATGAAAATGTAGAACTGCCACTGATTTACACCGGTGTTAAACCAGCCGAGCGCAAAAAGCGTGTAGAATATGTACTGGATAAAGTGCAAATCATGCACCGCCGCAATCACTATCCGCAGCAGTTATCGGGCGGTCAGCAACAGCGTGTAGCCGTAGCACGTGCCGTGGTAAACAATCCGAAACTGATACTGGCGGATGAACCTACCGGTAACCTCGATAGCAATAATGGTAATGAAGTAATGGAACTGCTTACAGAGTTGAATGAACAAGGTACTACCATTATAATGGTTACACATAGCGAGCATGATGCCCGCTATAGCCACCGCATTATCCGTATGCTGGATGGACAGACTGTTACCCAAAATATTTTGGTATAAACAGTCCTCCACGACGTTGCCAATGGTAAAATAAGCTGCACAACAATTTAAATAATCCTGCCCTGACAATCCACACACAGGGCAGGAATTTTTCTCGTTTCCTTGCCATTAAATGCATTCAGTTATACTGCTTAGCTACGCTTTTGCCCATACTAAACAGCAGCATCCATTTATTCTTGCAATACACCAGTAATAATATATTTTTAATTAAGCCGTCACAACCGTACAGCAGGTGTTCATTATCGAACACCTTTTTTGTGCTCATTTGCTGAAAGCCTTGCTGCGTAAGCGTTTCAGCGCTTGGCACAGCCGTTGAAAACTGAAGAGTGTGAATGTTTGTTGAAATAATAAAGTAAAGAAATAAGCATCGGTTTTCAGCATTGCCAATTTACAATTCACTATTCACAACAACTTACAACGCACGCATTATGATCAAGAATTTTCTAAAAATTGCTTTTCGCAATCTCTTCCGCAACAAAGGTTTTTCTGCCATCAACATTTTTGGATTAGCAATTGGTATGGCAAGCGCTATCCTTATATTGTTATGGATACAAAACGAGTTGAGTTACGATAAGTTTCATGAGAAAAGCGACCGTATTTATACCGCCAATAATCGTGATAAATTTAATGGTGAGTTATGGGCATGGAATACCACGCCGAAGATTTTAGGTCCTACCATCAAGCTGGAATACCCGGCAGATGTAGAAGACGTAGTGCGTGTAAACCAGAGCAGCTTTTTGCTGACGGTTGGCGATAAGCACTTAAACACATCTGGTTATTTTACCGACTCCGGCTTTCTCAATATGTTCTCTTTTCCGCTGGTGCAAGGCAACACTAAGACCGCTTTGAGTAAAGTAGATGATATTGTTATCACACAAAAATTAGCCAACAAATTATTCGGTACAGATAACGCAATAGGCAAAGTAATCAAACTGGATAGTTCCGATAATTTTACCGTAACCGGCGTAATAAAAGATTTGCCCAACAACACGGCGTTTGATTTTGAATTTTTATTGCCCTGGTCTTATATGAAAAAGATTGGCTGGGATGATGAATACTGGGGCAACAATTCTATTAAAAGTTTCATTCTTTTGAAACCTGGCGTAAACCAGGCTGCTTTTGACGCAAAGATTAAAAACGTCACCATCAACCATACTGCGAATACCGAAGATAAATCAACTACGCAGGTATTTACACAAAAGCTCGCAGACAAGTGGCTTTACAGCAAATCGGAAAACGGGCAATATGTAGCCGGGCGCATGGAAATGGTAAGATTGTTTGGTGTAATTGCTGCCTTTATCCTGCTCATTGCCTGCATCAACTTTATGAACTTAAGCACTGCCCGTAGCGAAAAACGCGCAAAAGAAGTGGGCATCCGCAAAGTAGTAGGTGCACAAAAAAGCGGGCTTGTAACGCAGTTTATCGGCGAAAGTATTTTGATTGCTTTCATTGCCGGCATTATTGCTATCGTGATTGTACAGTTGAGCCTGCCTGCTTATAACGATTTGGTTGGAAAGCAGCTATACATCAGTTACGGCAGTCCATACTTCTGGTTGTTCTTCTTTGGCTTTATCTTATTTACCGGCTTTATCGCAGGTAGTTATCCGGCATTTTATCTTTCGTCTTACAAACCGGTAAAGGTGCTGAAAGGTACTTTCAAAGCAGCGCACGCATTGGTTACACCACGCAAAGTATTGGTGGTGTTACAATTCACTTTTGCCATTGCACTTATCATCTGCACCATTATAGTAGAGCACCAGATTAGATATGCGCAGGAAAGAGATGCCGGTTATGTAAAAGATAAGCTGGTATTTACACCCATGCAAGGCGATATAGAAAAGCATTATGAATTAATAAAGAACGATTTGCTGAGCAGCGGTGCAGCCGTAGCAGTTACTAAATCTATGAGCCCGATTACGCAACGTTACAGCGATGGTTGGGGCTGGAGCTGGCCTGGTAGTAACGAGTCGGATACTAAAACGGATTTTGTAAGAATGGCATCGGATGCGGATTTTGTAAAGACCATGGGCGTGCAGTTGGTACAAGGCAGGGATATAGATATTCATGCTTATCCCGGAGATTCTACCGCAATGTTGTTGAATGAATCGGCAGTAAAAGTAATGCGCCTGAAAGACCCAATTGGACAAACTGTAAAGGCTGATGGCGAACAATGGCATGTAGTAGGTGTATTGAAAGATTTTATTTATGAATCGCCTTACGAAAAGATACAACAAATGGCGGTGATGGGACCAAAGTCGTGGTTCTCTACCATCCACTACAAACTTAATCCTGGAAAATCTACCGCAGAAGATTTAAGGCTAGCTGAACAGGTATTTAAAAAATACAATCCAAACTATCCGTTTGATTACAAATTTGCCGATGAAACGTATGCCAATAAGTTTAAAGAAGAACAACGCACCGGCACATTGGCTGCTTTGTTTGCAGGCTTAACCATTCTTATTTCCTGCCTGGGTTTGTTTGGCCTGGCAACGTACATGGCAGAAAACAGAATCAAAGAAATTGGCGTGCGCAAGGTGCTGGGGGCAAGCGTTGCCAACATTACTACACTGTTATCAACCGATTTCTTAAAGCTGGTAATCATTTCCTTCATTCTTGCTTCGCCGCTGGCGTGGTATGCTATGTACAAATGGTTGCAGAACTACAGCTATCACATTAGTATTGAATGGTGGGTGTTTGCAGCAGCCGGTTTGTTATCCGTAATCATTGCTATAGTTACGGTAAGCTACCAGTCAATTAAAGCTGCTATAGCTAATCCTACCAAGAGTTTGAGAAGCGAGTAGAAGAAGCCCCCAGTCCCTAAGGGAGCTTTTAACAGCGAATTTATTTCATTGCTCCCCTTTAGGGGCTGGGGGCTTCAAGCTTATAAACTATGTTCAACAATTATTTCAAAATTGGAGTCAGGAATCTCTGGAGGCACAAGAGTTTCGCTGCCATTAATATACTTGGGCTTGCATTAGGCATTGCTACCTGTTTGCTTATTATGCTGTACGTGCAAAACGAGTTGAACTATGATCGTTTCAACGATAAAGCAAACCAGATTGTGCGGGTAACATTTCATGGTAAAATGAATGGCGGCGAAATAAAAGAAGCTACGGTAATGCCGCCCGTTGCACAAACATTTAAAAAGGATTTTCCCGAAGTGCTGGATGCCGTCCGGCTGCGCAGTTATGGCACGCCACGCGTTAGTTATGGCGATAAGATATTCAGGGAAGACCCGATTGCTTTTGTTGATCCTAATTTCTTCCAGGTGTTTACATTGCCTTTTATAAAGGGCGATGCGATTACCGCTTTGCAACAACCCAATGCCGTAGTAGTTTCCGGATCGGTTGCAAAAAAGTATTTTGGCAACAGCAACCCAATAGGTAAAGTGCTGCTTTTTAAGGATAACAACAACACCTCGCTCACGGTTACAGGCGTATATAAGGATATACCTGCTAACACGCACTTTGAACGCTTTGGAATGCTGGCATCTATGGCAACATTGCCGGAAGCGAAAGAAAATACCTGGATGGCTTCTAACTTTTACACTTACCTGGTATTGCCCCAAGGATACGATTACAAAAAACTACAGGCGAAGCTGCCGCAGGAAGTAGATAAATATATAGGTCCGCAATTGCAACAGGCAATGGGTGTTACCATCTCACAATTCAGGCAAAGCGGCAATGATATTAGTTTTCAACTGCAGCCCTTAACTTCCATTCACCTGCATTCCGATTTGACCGGCGATATGCAGCCTTCAGGCGATATTCAATACGTGTACATATTTAGTGCAGTGGCTGTTTTTATGCTCCTGATTGCCTGTATCAATTTTATGAATCTTTCTACCGCGGGCGCTTCAAAAAGGGCAAAAGAAGTTGGGGTTAGAAAAGTAATGGGTTCAGTAAAATCGCAATTGGTTCGCCAGTTCATGGTGGAATCTTTACTGCTCACAACTGTGGCTTTAGTATTTGCTATTTTGCTGATGCAAGCTGCATTACCTTATTTTAATCAGCTTACTCACTTAAACTTATCGCTGCAACTCACCAGCAATCCTTACATCTTACCTGCGCTTATTTTATTTGGATTAATAACGGGTTTCTTAGCCGGTAGTTATCCTGCATTTTTCCTTGCTGCTTTTAATCCTATTACCGTTTTAAAAGGCAAGTTTACATCTGGTAAAAAGAGTATTGGGTTGCGTAGCGCATTGGTTGTTTTCCAGTTTTTTATTTCCATTAGTTTAATAATTGGAACCATTATCGTTTACCAGCAGCTTTCTTATATTCAGCATAAAAAATTAGGCTATAACAAAGACCAGGTAATAGTAGTACAGGAAAGCTATTGGCTGGGAAATAATGAAGAGGCTTTCAAACAGCAACTCCTGCAAGACCCACGTGTAAAAAATGTAAGCTCTTCCGGCTATTTACCGGCAGGACCATCTTATGGAAATAACTTTTTGGTGTATGCTGATAACCACTCCTCCCAACTTATCAATACTTTAAACTACCAGGTGGACTATAATTATATTCCAGCCTTAGGTATGCAAGTGGTTGCCGGCAGAGATTTTTCAAAATCATTTGGTGCAGATTCCACTGCCATCATCGTCAACGAAACGGCTGCAAGAGCATTTGGCTGGAATCGTAATGATGCAATGCAACACACATTAAGCCGCTCCAATAACGATGGCAAAATCACCACTTATCATGTAATAGGGATTGTAAAAGATTTTCATTTTAAATCGTTACACGAACTCATTACGCCACTGGTAATGACATTGGGAACTGATAACAGCAACATTATTGTAAAAGCAAAAACCGCAGACATTGCAGGCTTGCTGAGCAGCATGAAAAAGGACTGGAATGCGCTTACAACGCAAGCTCCTTTTGCATATTCTTTTTTAGATGACCGTTTTAACAACATGTACCAGTCAGAACAAAACATTGGATTGCTGTTAGGCATTTTTGCCGGGCTAACCATTTTTGTAGCCTGCCTTGGTTTGTTTGCATTAGTAACTTTTTCTGCTGAACAACGTACTAAGGAAATCGGCTGATAACAGTGTAGTAATGTTGGCAACGCTTGCCCCCAGCACCTTGCGCACGCCAATTTCTTTGATTCTGTTTTCTGCCATGTACGTTGCCAGGCCAAACAAACCCAGGCAGGAAATAAG
>Ga0115844_100572_pt1 | contig 10748 bp, 6 predicted proteins | sample InSIn1gowninarea_FD_83858 | JGI IMG/M metagenome (GOLD analysis project Ga0115844, IMG submission 83858) | reverse complement strand
TCCTTCTTGGACAGAATTCAGGGTTATGATGAGAAGGTGGCTGAAGAGTTTTTGATGTCCCTAAGACCACATTCGAAGACACATGCCACAATTAGTTTTAGTGGTTTGACCCTAGAACTTACACCTGACTTCATCAGTAGAATTTCTAGTCTCCCATTGGGGCTCCCTTGGAGCAAAGAGGAGAAATCATTGGGACAAGTCACTAAAAAAACATTTTTTCTGCCTAAGGAGCATCCTGTAGAAGACAAAAACGGGGTCAGAAGGACAAGCTTGCCTCCTCTCTAGAGTGAAGTCAGTTATCAAATAATGAAGTATATCACATGTGAAGGGAGCTTCAACATTATTTATGGTTATCATTTCAGGTTGCTACATGAATTGAGATATGGAATGGACTTGCCTCCAGCTAGAAAACTGAGCATCCCATATTTCCTCCTTCAGTCTTTAGTTGAATGTAGTACAAAGCTAAATGCAGGGGTCCCAGGTCAGTTGGCTCACCATGGGCTCATCAAAATTTTGGTGGAAGATGATTTACACACCTATACCATCCCCATATCTTGGGAAATCTTCATAAATATGTCTAGGGATGATAATATCAGAACTTTGGCTAAGAACATCAGCAGTGATGAGGGGTATAAAACTGAAGAAATTGAGAAGAACAATGATGAGGGAGCACAAGACATTCAAGCAGAGGGAAAAACAGAGGATGAACAAAAGGAAAAAGAGGAATTTGACAAGACTACTGAGCCTAAGACAGAAAAGGAGACAACAACAAAAATAGAGAAGGAGAAAAGGAAAACGATTGGAAAGAAAAAGGCCAAGAAAGCCCAAAAGAAGATTGCCACAGCCAAGGTAGGCACCCAGCAAGAGAAAGAAAAGACACACCCTGAGATATCAGTGACATAAGCAGAAATAGTGGGCATAGAGATTTCTACAGGAAGTGAAGGAAAAGGACAACAGAAAAAGAAATCCCCTGAAATGTTGGCAAGGGAAGCAACAGTTGTGCTTGCTGCATTAAGCACACCTAGAAAACAAAAAGGAAAAAGAAAAAGGCAAACCCCCATGTACTTTAAAGCCAGAAAAAGCACAAGGATCAAAGTGGGAAAACCCCAGCCACCATCAAAGGAACCAATTTTCATTGAGGACTCACCCACTAAAAAGAAGGAAGAGTCTCCTCCTAGGATATCTATCACCTATGAAAGAGAAAGCCCAAAATCCTCCACATGGAAAGAGAGAATTAAGTTGATGAACTCAAAGGCAGTGCTGCAGGAAGCTAAAACATCTCTACAGGAAACTCTAGCCAACTTAAAAGAAACTGAGAAATTGGAGGAGAAGGCAGCCAAATGGTCACAGGGGAAGAGAAAGGCCAAAGAAATACCTGATCCAACCCCTTAGCCTAATTTGGGCTCATATTACAATCTATTAGAGAGTGAGAAAATCATCCCACAAAAATTTATTGTACTGTTATTTTTCGAATTAGAGAAAGAGAGGGTCAGAACCCACACGTGGATGCAAATCACCAAATATAAAGAAGTTGAGGACATAGGCCACATGGAGGACAAGCTAAAGGAATTAAGAGGGGATTTGGCCATGGTGAGGCACATAGAAAGCAGCAAAAGAGCCCAACTATAGGAGGAGAATGAACTGCTGAAAAAGCAGTTGCAGCTATAGGAGGTTCATAAGGGAGATAGGCTGTCCATTTTGGGAGGGTGGCAGTAGTAAGAAGGCCCTCCAGCAAACAAGGAAACAACTGAGAAACAACAGAAAGAGGGAGAGCTATAAGCTGATGTTGAGATGCTAACAAAACTACTGCAAGAAAAGGAGTCTTAGGCAGCAGAAGAAGTACAAGTTTTAAAATAGCAGTGGCAAGAAAAAGAAGCCCAACTGGCCTACATGTCTAGCAAGGCAATAGAAGCCTTACAATGTAGACAACCTGCTAAATCCTACGCATTATATCTTAAAGACCAATGGTTGCAATTTCAAATTAACACATTGGCCCAAAGGGGCACCACCCCACTCCAGAATTACAATTTGTTTATGCATTTGTGTCATAGTAGCTCAGCTGAAGATAAGGCCAAGTTAGCAAAATTATATTTACACAACTTGGTGCTTCCTAACATGAATCTATATGACCCAAACACTGCATTAGGAGATCTGCAACTCATGGCCATAGCTTTTTGGTTAAGCCATGAGGAAAAGAGGGTAGTAGAGATTCAGAAGATTATGGCTAGGGAGCTAAGTGAGCCACTCATGATTAGGGAAGAACCAGAAGATCCCTCAACTCTTATATATTCCCATCGGCACCTTGCAGACAACCCTCACATTGCACCTGACTATGTTGAAAGGCTAGCTCAGGCCACTGCTCACTTTGAAGACATGGAAAGACTGTTTGGTGATAATTGCATTCATGCTTGCACAAGGAGATGGAACACATTGTCCCATAGTCTGAAAATAAGAGAGTACCACTCCCCAACTAAAATGAGGAAGGCTATGAGAAGAGTACCCATATTAAAAAAATCAATGCAGAACTTGAAATCCAATTGGATTGGACTTAAGTTCAACCCTCCACTGCTGCTAGGGTTGTTAGAAGGGTCAAGGAAGAAGAGGAGCAAAGACAATGGGAGGAAGTAGACAGAAAGGTAGGTTTTCATGACCAAGAAGAGGACATCACCTCAGAAGCATGGGATGTCAGAGAGGCAGTCAAAGCAATCAAAGATGATGAACTGGATTAGTTTCTCAGAGGATGAGCAACACATTCAGTAGGGGGTGATGATGAGCCCCGGAAATGGTAATTATATGGGCTCATTTTGCCTATTATTCTCATTTAATCCACCATTCTCCATAGTTTTATGCATGTTTTTGAATATATTTATGTTAATCGAGTGAATGGGAATAGTCACTTTACCACAAAGTCTAATACGTGCTTATTGCAGATTTTTGGACCAAGATCACACATTTATGAGCAGATTGGCAGCTAAATTCGAAGAAACAAGGCTGAGGATTTATAGGAGGGGTGTCTCCTACACTAAATGACCCCTTCCTTGAGTTCTCCACCATCAGCTCGGAGTTCAACAACCCCACAAAGATGATTGCATGGGTGGCTTTCTCCCACATTGGGTTTTCACCAAAAGATCTTGGTGTTCTCATGTGTTGATGTTTTTCTTTTATGTGATGCTTTATTCTGTTCTTACTGCTCATGGTTACTATTTAATTAAAGGCTAAGGAAGTAATGATACACTAGTTAAAGTAGAACAAATGATGAAATATATGAAAATTTAGTTAACAGGATATACGTAGTTTTCCTTCAGTGCGTACATATGCTGGTTTACTTAATGATAGTAGCATACATAAATATGAACTAGAAATTGAAAGGTTTAGGTGAATTTTTAAAATACTAATTCACATCCCCCCTTTTAGCGTTTTTCCCAACACTATCAAGTGCCGAGAGGGATCAAATCTCTTGAGGTGAAAACCTCTTTTTTGAGTGCAAAACTTGAGGAAAGTTTTGCACCTTGAGAGAATTGATCCCTCTCGGAGCTTGATAGATCTATAGTTAAATGGATTTACGCTAGTTTCACTCATGTGTGGCCAAGGAAAATATATCGAACATATGATTAATTTTATCAATAATATGTAAATACATATAAAATTCATATAATAATTTTAAATATGCTAAATATGTTTGATATTTATCTACTCATTTGAATTTTCAATTTTCTTAGTTACCTCAGTTTGTTGAGATGATAAATATTGTTAATAACTTTAATGATGAAATAAAAAAAATTGAATGCAAAGTGACAATGTAATAGTGTTGAATGATAGAAAATGTGAATAATAAGAACGTAGGAAATTACAAATAGTCTTCATTGTGATGAATCTCAAACTATTTTATTCTACTATTGTTATTTTCACCCTTGTTAGTTTTTTCATCTTTTCATATAATTATATGAAAAGGACAGTCAAAATCATAAAACATTTAAATCTTTAGCTTGATCTATTGTAGTAAACATTGTACCTTGTCTCTCTTTCTCTCCAATATTAATAGGATGAATTACCATAACACAAAAATCAATGTACATTGTCAATGATTTTTTGTACTTACATGGACATCAATGCACATTGTGAATCCAGTCACTTTAAAATTAATTTACCATCATACATCCAATTACATCAAATCATAAATCAACATCTACACTAAAATCAATGTATCTAACACAAGCAATCAAATAATATTAGAAAGCAACATATACACTGAAATCAATGCATCTAATGCAAGTAATCAAGCAGGATTAGAAATCAACATCTATTCAAATCAATGCATCTAGTGTGAATAAGAAAATAGTATTAGAAACCAACATCTACACTATAATCAATGCATCTAATGCAAACAATCAAATAGGATTAGAAATCACCATCTACATTAAAATAAATGCTTCTAGTGCAAGCAATCAAATATAATTAGAAATCGTCTACATTGAAATTAATGTATTGAGTGCAAGAAATCAAATATAATTAGAAATCAACATCTACACTAAAATTAATGCATCTAGTGAAAGCAATCAAATAGCATTAGGAATTGCCATCTACACTGAAATCAATGCATATAGTGCAACCAATCATACAGGATTAGAATTCATATACATTGAAATCAATGCATCTAGTCCAAGCAATAAAATATCACTAGAGATCAACATCTACACAAAAATCAATGCATCTAGCACAAGTGATCAAATAGGATTAGAAATCACCATCTACACTAAAATCAATGCATCTAGTGCAACAAATGAAATATAATTAGACATAAACATCTAGAGTAAAATCAATGAATCTATCGCAAGAAATCAAATATCATTAGAAATCAACATCTACAGTAAAATCAATGCATCTAATGCAAGCGACCAAATAGGATTAGAAATCACCATCTATGCTGAAATCAATACATCTACTGCAATAGATATTCTTCCCTCTCTCCCCCTTCCATCTATATCTATATCTCCCTCCATATCTCCTTATTTTTTTCCCTATCTATATCTCCCTTCATCTCTCCTTCTTTGTCGCTCTATCATTACAAATCAACATCTACACTAAGATCGTTACATCTAGTGCAAGTGATCAAATAGGATTAGAAATATCCATCTACACTTAAATCAATGAATCTAGTGCAATAAATATTCTTCCCTCTCCCCACCCCCTCGTCGTATATATGTATATCTCTCTCCATCTCTCCTTCTTTGTCTCTCTATCTCACCCCCCCAAACACAAACACTCTCTCACTCCATATCTACCAATCACTCTTTCCCTCCTTCCCTCTCTCCATCTCTCTCTTCTTCCCTCTCTTCACCTTCCATATATATCTCCATCTCCCTTTGTCTCTCTATATCACCCCAAAAACATAAACTCTCTTTCTTCAATCTCTCTATCTATCACTCCCTCCTCCTCTCCCTCTCTCTCCCTCTCTCTCTTTCCCTCTCCTCCACTTCTATTTCTCTTCCATCTTGTTGTCCTCTCATCCTTTTTCTCAATCTTCCTTATCACTCCCTCTCTCTCTCCACCTTTCTCTCTCAATGTATTTATTCTTACCTCCCTCTCTCTCCCCCTCCAATTTCATTTCTCTTTCCCTCCTTCTCTCCACTCTCTCACATCCTTTCTCTCTTCCTTCCTTGTTTTTCCTTTCTCTCCCACCTCTCTTTCTATATCTCCCTCTCTCACTCCCTCTTCACCCTTCAACTCTATTACTATATCCCTCCCTCTCTCCTTCTCTCCCCCTTCTCTCCATCTCTCTATTATCTCTTTATCTCACCTCCAAACATACACACTTTCTCACCATATCTTCATTGTCACTCCTTTTCTCTCTCCACTTATCACTCTCTATGTCTTTATTCTTCCCTCCCTCATCATGAGCTCCAGTATTGTAGCAATGATGCTGCAACTCCTAGGACTCCATACTTTGCTTTTATCAAATCGGTAGTTTGTAACAAACTTGGAAGCGATGGTGTTATATGCACAAATACTAGCTCTTACTCTAAGCTGTTACCTGATCAGCTGGCACAAGTTCGCTAGGAGCTTAAGCCAGCTTCTATGAGTTCTTAGAAGAATATTTTAACTATGATGGGTGAGATCTAACTCAAAAGAGGCTAGTCTACTTGCAGAAAGAAGATGAAAGTTGAAAGGAAATGCAAACCCTAGTAAACCCTAGTTTTACCGACTAACCCTACTTGTGGAAGAAAAGAGATGTAAGCTAATAAAATGGATGCCATTGACTATTGAAAAGGTGAAATGCATGTGTTTAAGCTATTTCTAAAGGTAAACATGGAAAAATCATCTTTTTGTATTCTTGTGCAATTTTATGCAGAATTATTATGCATGTGTTTTAACTTTTTTGACTATGCAGAGGTTTATTGGCGTAAGGAAATGGAGTGGGCGTTTGCAAGAGGTTGGGAAGGTGTGAAAAGAACCTAAGGGGTCCCTAACACCCTTCTGGATATTTCCACCATGCTCAAATCTCAAAAAATCACTCGCGTGAACTTCTATAGGAGGTTGCAGGGGATCTATAGGAAATTCTACAGGAATAGGCCGAAAGTGGTTTTTGGAGGGTTGATGGTGGAAAAATGGTGGGAAAGTAGAGATGAAGAATGGGCAGGGATGTTAAGAGGTCTAGGACCTGGTCAATGAAGCTCAAGAGTGATGAAGATGGTTGGATTTGTTCAAGGATGAAGAAAGCAATGTTGCACAAAAATGTAGAAATTAGGGAAAATTGGGAAAGTATGGCGAATGAGTGAAGGAGAACTTGAGCGAGGCACTGAATCAGGTTGTATGATGGAGGAATGATAGGCTGGAGTCTCTTACAGGTGTTCTGCATGTTACTTTCCAAAATTGATCCAAGCAAAGACTAATAAAACAGATATTTATCTATTTTGACCTAATTTGACCTAAAAACTAGAAATGTGATGAACATAAGTTTATAAATAGGAAATCATGAAAGAAAGATATGTAAACTAAGCAAGAATAGATCTAAGCATGAAAACGCAACTGGTATCAACTTTTCCAATTCAAAACCTAACACTAGAAATTGCATTGGAAGGAAAAAACAATGTTTTTTGGTAACAAGTGTGCCTTGGTCTCAGTTGATGGTCCCAAGGAGGGAGAAATGAGATAAAGGACTACTTATTAGCCCTTTTGTGGATCTTTTCTGTTATGAAACTGTCAAATCAACCTGAAGCATGAACAACTATCTTAATCATCAAAAACAACCTAAGTATCAAAGCAAGATTTTAACCTAAATAACAGAAATTATTCTATGAATGCAAGAAAAACACATAAAAGTACACAAAGGAGGTATTGGGCAATTGGTTTGGGCCCAAACCCAAGATCTACAGCCTCCTAATAAAGATCAGAGCTGGTGCAAAGCTGGATTCATCTTCACTGATCAAAAAATAATAGTTACATCACAAAAACTGTCTACAAGAAGAACTCGAATATGTGTTGATACAGGGCTGCACTAAAGTGCGAAAATGGACCATCAAATGGATAAACTACTAAGGCTTGAAGCCTTCCTACTTATGCAAATGAGGAATCCCAACAGTCCTCCTTAACTTTAGGAGCTTGGCTGCCCAAAACTGCAGTTAATCAGCCACTTCACTAGACCTGCTTGGCTGCCCCTTGAAATCATATTTGTGGGGTTGTTGAACTCCGAGCTGATGGTGGAGAACTCAAGGAAGGGGTCATTTAGTGTAGGAGACACCCCTCCTATAAATCCTCAGCCTTGTTTCTTCGAATTTAGCTGCCAATCTGCTCATAAATGTGTGATCTTGGTCCAAAAATCTGCAATAAGCACGTATTAGACTTTGTGGTAAAGTGACTATTCCCATTCACTCGATTAACATAAATATATTCAAAAACATGCATAAAACTATGGAGAATGGTGGATTAAATGAGAATAATAGGCAAAATGAGCCCATATAATTACCATTTCCGGGGCTCATCATCACCCCCTACTGAATGTGTTGCTCATCCTCTGAGAAACTAATCCAGTTCATCATCTTTGATTGCTTTGACTGCCTCTCTGACATCCCATGCTTCTGAGGTGATGTCCTCTTCTTGGTCATGAAAACCTACCTTTCTGTCTACTTCCTCCCATTGTCTTTGCTCCTCTTCTTCCTTGACCCTTCTAACAACCCTAGCAGCAGTGGAGGGTTGAACTTAAGTCCAATCCAATTGGATTTCAAGTTCTGCATTGATTTTTTTAATATGGGTACTCTTCTCATAGCCTTCCTCATTTTAGTTGGGGAGTGGTACTCTCTTATTTTCAGACTATGGGACAATGTGTTCCATCTCCTTGTGCAAGCATGAATGCAATTATCACCAAACAGTCTTTCCATGTCTTCAAAGTGAGCAGTGGCCTGAGCTAGCCTTTCAACATAGTCAGGTGCAATGTGAGGGTTGTCTGCAAGGTGCCGATGGGAATATATAAGAGTTGAGGGATCTTCTGGTTCTTCCCTAATCATGAGTGGCTCACTTAGCTCCCTAGCCATAATCTTCTGAATCTCTACTACCCTCTTTTCCTCATGGCTTAACCAAAAAGCTATGGCCATGAGTTGCAGATCTCCTAATGCAGTGTTTGGGTCATATAGATTCATGTTAGGAAGCACCAAGTTGTGTAAATATAATTTTGCTAACTTGGCCTTATCTTCAGCTGAGCTACTATGACACAAATGCATAAACAAATTGTAATTCTGGAGTGGGGTGGTGCCCCTTTGGGCCAATGTGTTAATTTGAAATTGCAACCATTGGTCTTTAAGATATAATGCGTAGGATTTAGCAGGTTGTCTACATTGTAAGGCTTCTATTGCCTTGCTAGACATGTAGGCCAGTTGGGCTTCTTTTTCTTGCCACTGCTATTTTAAAACTTGTACTTCTTCTGCTGCCTAAGACTCCTTTTCTTGCAGTAGTTTTGTTAGCATCTCAACATCAGCTTATAGCTCTCCCTCTTTCTGTTGTTTCTCAGTTGTTTCCTTGTTTGCTGGAGGGCCTTCTTACTACTGCCACCCTCCCAAAATGGACAGCCTATCTCCCTTATGAACCTCCTATAGCTGCAACTGCTTTTTCAGCAGTTCATTCTCCTCCTATAGTTGGGCTCTTTTGCTGCTTTCTATGTGCCTCACCATGGCCAAATCCCCTCTTAATTCCTTTAGCTTGTCCTCCATGTGGCCTATGTCCTCAACTTCTTTATATTTGGTGATTTGCATCCACGTGTGGGTTCTGACCCTCTCTTTCTCTAATTCGAAAAATAACAGTACAATAAATTTTTGTGGGATGATTTTCTCACTCTCTAATAGATTGTAATATGAGCCCAAATTAGGCTAAGGGGTTGGATCAGGTATTTCTTTGGCCTTTCTCTTCCCCTGTGACCATTTGGCTGCCTTCTCCTCCAATTTCTCAGTTTCTTTTAAGTTGGCTAGAGTTTCCTGTAGAGATGTTTTAGCTTCCTGCAGCACTGCCTTTGAGTTCATCAACTTAATTCTCTCTTTCCATGTGGAGGATTTTGGGCTTTCTCTTTCATAGGTGATAGATATCCTAGGAGGAGACTCTTCCTTCTTTTTAGTGGGTGAGTCCTCAATGAAAATTGGTTCCTTTGATGGTGGCTGGGGTTTTCCCACTTTGATCCTTGTGCTTTTTCTGGCTTTAAAGTACATGGGGGTTTGCCTTTTTCTTTTTCCTTTTTGTTTTCTAGGTGTGCTTAATGCAGCAAGCACAACTGTTGCTTCCCTTGCCAACATTTCAGGGGATTTCTTTTTCTGTTGTCCTTTTCCTTCACTTCCTGTAGAAATCTCTATGCCCACTATTTCTGCTTATGTCACTGATATCTCAGGGTGTGTCTTTTCTTTCTCTTGCTGGGTGCCTACCTTGGCTGTGGCAATCTTCTTTTGGGCTTTCTTGGCCTTTTTCTTTCCAATCGTTTTCCTTTTCTCCTTCTCTATTTTTGTTGTTGTCTCCTTTTCTGTCTTAGGCTCAGTAGTCTTGTCAAATTCCTCTTTTTCCTTTTGTTCATCCTCTGTTTTTCCCTCTGCTTGAATGTCTTGTGCTCCCTCATCATTGTTCTTCTCAATTTCTTCAGTTTTATACCCCTCATCACTGCTGATGTTCTTAGCCAAAGTTCTGATATTATCATCCCTAGACATATTTATGAAGATTTCCCAAGATATGGGGATGGTATAGGTGTGTAAATCATCTTCCACCAAAATTTTGATGAGCCCATGGTGAGCCAACTGACCTGGGACCCCTGCATTTAGCTTTGTACTACATTCAACTAAAGACTGAAGGAGGAAATATGGGATGCTCAGTTTTCTAGCTGGAGGCAAGTCCATTCCATATCTCAATTCATGTAGCAACCTGAAATGATAACCATAAATAATGTTGAAGCTCCCTTCACATGTGATATACTTCATTATTTGATAACTGACTTCACTCTAGAGAGGAGGCAAGCTTGTCCTTCTGACCCCGTTTTTGTCTTCTACAGGATGCTCCTTAGGCAGAAAAAATGTTTTTTTAGTGACTTGTCCCAATGATTTCTCCTCTTTGCTCCAAGGGAGCCCCAATGGGAGACTAGAAATTCTACTGATGAAGTCAGGTGTAAGTTCTAGGGTCAAACCACTAAAACTAATTGTGGCATGTGTCTTCGAATGTGGTCTTAGGGACATCAAAAACTCTTCAGCCACCTTCTCATCATAACCCTGAATTCTGTCCAAGAAGGA